>Ga0123357_10006429_pt1 | contig 14335 bp, 5 predicted proteins | sample TergutEmb28metaG_FD_89873 | JGI IMG/M metagenome (GOLD analysis project Ga0123357, IMG submission 89873) | Embiratermes neotenicus P4 segment gut microbial communities from Petit-Saut dam, French Guiana - Emb289 P4 | ecosystem: Host-associated > Arthropoda: Insects > Digestive system > Gut ...
AGTATATACCATGTTTAAAATATTCAGTACCTGTATTTGCTGAATACATATATAAAATAAAACATTTAGAGGTTAGCGGTGCGGTACGACCACTATAGTGGTCGTTAGGCGTCAAAGGGTTAATATCCTCCTCCTACGTGAAGTAAAGTAGTCATGTAGATGTATTTAATATTTACACTTACGTACCTAAAACTGGGAGTGAGGAATTCGGCTGGGACTCTCTCCTGTTTCGGCTTGACGCGTGTACCAACACTTCGAGAACACAGAATCTGTCATCCGAACTGACTATTAATAACACTATTCGTGTGTATTTCGTTACATCCATAAAACAGTCAGTCAATAGTTGGTATCTGTTTAATATTAATTATTAAATGGGCTATAAAGATTTTGTCCCGAGGTGTATCGGCCAGTGGCCCCTTCTAAATTGCACCATACGACGCTCCTTTAAGATGAATTACCCAATCAGGCTCTCTGTCGTCTCTGTTACAATTTGCCCTCTAGAGGCGGTTATGCAAGTCGCGAGGTGAACCACAAGCAACGGCAAACCGAGACCTTATTTTCTGTTTTCTATGCGCTTGATGATGTAAGGTCCATTCCTCGCCATTATGTACTTCCATTGTTTACAGATGTACATAATTACACGATTTTATCAGGTCACTTCCCGTTCACGTTCATTATCATTTCGACATAATAAAATATAGTGACATTTCAGTGAAAGAAACTTGCTAAGTTGAGCTGGAAACTGACTTGCCTGAGAATGGATGGCGAATAAAACTTCGAAGCCCGATGTGTGTTTGAAGACAACACATTCGGACCAACGAGACTACGAACAGTCCAGCTGGCAGTGAGTCACCTCAACCGACATTCTCTCTCTGTCCAAATGGACGGTCACGCTAGGAGACAGCAGGCTTCCCACTTCTGAGCGAAGTTTCTCATACCGTATGGCGCTATTTCCTGCGGTTTGCCGCTTCCTCTGATTTTCATTTCACAATAACTTCATCGCCAGCCTTTTTCAGCTACTCAGCCACCTTCTGGGAAGTCTGAATACGCCAGCTCTAAACCTGTTCCTGTTCTGAGCCAACACTTTCCATTCCACAGCCTTACACTCTTTTGTATGTGTTTGACATTATTCCTTCATGGAGGTCCGATCTTTTCCTTCTGTGTCCTGCAATTCTCATCTTTTGCATACATGCTCCATGCTACGCCCGTCTCGTCTCTGTTCATTAGGTGACGGCAATAATTTATACATATGAGTGCAATTTTTGATGACGCTTGGATGTCGCTTGTTGACTACTTCCTTTACAGCCGCAATCACTTCAGTCTGCAAGTAATTCTACAGCCGCTGACCGCCGTTTCTTGAAAGTGTGATATGTTACCTCGAGATAAAGTACTGATAAATTTAGCCACATCCTATTAACATGCATTTAGACCATTCTGGTGACCAACCTTGGAAAAACTCTATTGTGCGGGTGGCCGCTGTACTTCGGGCAAATAAAATGCTCTTCCAGGTGAAGGGACAGTCGACAGATAAGCAAAAACCTTCAATAAAGTGTGAAAGGACATAGAATGTATAAGAGGCCTCAGTTATTAAAACAGCAGAAGAAGTCTTTCCATTCAATTATGAACCGATAATAGTATCGGAACTGGCTAACTGGATTGGTCACATCTGGCGTAGAAATGCCTTCTAAAACATGTTATTGAAGGAAAGATAGAGGGAAGGACAGAAATGACTAGAAGTAAAGGAGGAAGACGTAAGTAGCTACTGCGTGACCTTAAGGAAAATACAAGATACTGTATTTTTAAAAACGAAACACTAGCTCGCCCTCTGTGGAGAACTGGCTTTGCAAGACTCTATGGACCTGTTGTAAGTACGGAATGAATGAACGAATATATCCTGCAGAAATAACGCAATGTTAGAGGGTCAAAACTGGGTATTTTGTGTGTAATCAGTCAGCTGTGTGATGTGGACGAACCACATCTTATCAAAAGGACGAAGACAAGGCATGTTCAAACGTCTGATGTCTGAAGACGATCTAAATAACATATGGGATTCAGTCCCTACCTCACAGAAACAGCAGTGTTACGAAGAAGACTCATCTGTTTAATTGTGTAAGTACCATTGTCCTTATATGCACAATTTGAGGGAAATAATTTTTGGAAGTTTTGGGAACTAGACTAAACGTATAAATGCAAACTGTGGGCGAAATACGTAGGTTATTTCACGTTAAATCAAATGGTGCTTACACATTGCATTGGGTCTTAGAGGATTAATTTAACACAATTTTTTGTATAGAAACCGTAACGAGATAATTATGTTTTCCTTCAGAACTGTTTGCTGACTGCCTGAGAAAACTGAAGGTCCTGAGTCTTCTGAGGGATAACTTACGTAATTCCTGATCAGCGTGTATTTATTTAATTAGATGATCTGATATTACGCCTGAATATTAGGCTAGCACAAGTTCCTAAAAGTCTTATGGCCCGCAGTAATGAAACTGCAAAAGTCCGCTGCCTCTTTATTTTTCTGGTTATTTGTGATGCCTGTATGTCGACCCGTGACATTGAACATCGGGGTTCAAGGTTACTGATTCCCCCATATAGTGGCGGATGATGTTTTAATCCACTGCTGATCGTATTAGTGCTGTCTTGCACTAGACTGGTCCCGCAACATGTATTAGTGCTGTCTTGCACTAGACTGGTCCCGCAATATGTATTCTGCATAGAGTTAGTAGACACAAACAAATGAATTCGTAACAAAGATAAAAAGATAAAAAAGGATTAAAACTCTTTTATTTCAAGTTTTTAAGCAATAGATAAATTGCAGGTGACGCTGTTCTAGAATTATTTTTTGCACAGTCATATTCGCTTTCAATGTATATGGCCTAGTGTTGCGCAATTTACTGTATTTATTGTTCGTGTAGCGAAATTATCAGTAACCCTGATTAAACGATATCGAATGGCAAAACGATTAGTAAATAATTAATTAGAAAGCAGATATAAAGAAGCTGTTCGAAGTAATATCCCTGAAAGTGCTCGGAGGAACGTACGAGTATGATAACACGAAAAATTCAGTCAGCTTTGTAGGTTGTTGGACTGAGGCAACAGCGCGGAAATTTCCTGATTTTATGACAATGATGGATCTTCTGCTATTGCTGCAGCGCATATTGCATAAGCTTATGCTTATTTCAAATTAATTTTAACTGATTACATCCGGGCTGTAGCTCAGTCGGTATAGCGACTGAGCTACGGGCTGGACGGTCCGGGATCGAATCCCCGTGGGGACGAGATTTTCCGCCAGTGCAGGCCGGCCCTGGGGTCCACCCAGCCTCCTGTAAAATGAGTACCGGCTCTTTTCCGGAGGCAAAGTGCGGTCGGGGCGTGCTGCTGACCACTCACCCCCATCTGGTGCCGCAGTCATGGAAGAGTAAAGTTATACCTCTACCCACCCTCTGGACCACACCGGGACCGTAATGGGATCACTTTATATTTTACATTCGGGTTGTACCCATGCGCAAAATCCGGTGTTACATAAAGAAACTCTGCATGTTACCGCGCTGTCTTACATGTTTATTACGACGTCATGAGGCGCTCTGCCGTCATCAAGGAAGCTGAACCTGGAGCAGTTCTTTTCAACCTAAGTTCCCAGTTTTAGTGTTCTTTAGCTCTTATTTCTCACAACAGATCTTCCTAGTTTTTGTTCGTGAAGGCCTTCTGCATATTTCGTAACGTGTGAATTGTAATCATAACAGTACGCACTGCAGCATAAGGCACGTGTAGGGAATGGTTCAACAGAACACCCAGTAATGGTCATAGATTCAACGAAGCCTATCATTAATTTTTTTTCCGTGAGTTAATATAGGCCTGCAGCATGGATCGAAACTGATAGTACAGGAACTTGTACAGAGTTTCGTGGTATAAATCTCGTGTAAATAGGATACATTCCTTGATACTTATATAACGCAATGTAGAACTCCATAAATAAGTCATCCTTCAATTTATTGAGTAAGAATACTTTCTTCCAGAGGAGGAAACCGGCCGGGCCCGAAAGCTAAGCACTCATCTCCATTCACTGTCGAAATTTAAAAGACGCTATACTCGTAAACTCTCATCCTGCAACACACGTTGTCTCGAATTACGTTGCCCCGCACTTACGTCCTTTGGCCCCAGACACAACGTGTTAAGCAAAGTGCGCAAATTCGTCAGTAAAATGCTGGATATGTCTTCCAGTTGCTGCACTACCGTTATCAGGATCTCACGGTCGACCATCTTGCTAAATTTCGGATTCAAAGCACTCTTGACGAACCTGAGGAACCTCAGCTTCAGCCTGAGTCTAAAGGGAGGACCATGACGATTTGAAGTTTGACTGGGAGGGCTTGGACCCAATGAAGTCGGAATCAAGGTGTTTCAAGACAGTGATTCGAAGGAGCATGGAACAGCATCAACTAGATAAAGAATCTTAGGTGATGTCGTCCCATTGTGAATAGCTTATAATTAAGGTGCAACATTAACCGACAAACAAACTGTGCACATCTAATACATTCTAATACAATTTTAATGTTATTATTCCTTTTTCGTTATAATAGATGTTACTATTTTATACGATTTCACACCACTGTTATTTAAGGCCTCTTCCTTTTTACCGTCTTTGTGACCTGGGGCTTACCTGAGGATGGCTGATATAAACAGACGAAACAAGTAGCAGCACTGAACAAAGACCAATATATATACATATATATAAATATATATATATAAGACCAATATAATATATATCTGCACAGCTGTGATTGTCGGTTAATGTAACACCTTAATTATGTATAAGGAATTATGAAGATGGTTGCTGCTTATAAGGAGAAGAACAAGAGGTGCTGGTCTGGTCGTACTTAAGTGTTTTATTCCTTTAAGTCATCTTAGGTGGCCTGCGCGTCGCAACACGTATTCATGGGTATTGGACATGATTATCCAGATGACCCGCCTGCGGTTCAAGGGTAAGAGCCTCCACCTCAAATTGTTATTTGTTTGCTATTTCATATTTTGTATACATTTTTTGTACGTATACATATATACGTATATATATATATATATTGTTGGCCAAATATATTGTGTGAAACCACCCTCCCCGTTTGGCAATGTGTTTATTAAGAATCTGTCTCGACGTGCGTTGTCTCTATTAACGTCACCTGTCTTGGAACCACCTACAACGTACCTTCCGTCTACGACTCTACAAAACATTACCAAGACTCACAGTACCAATATTAACACTTCTGGTTTTCTCCTCTGACTTTCGGCGAGAAGGTTTAGTTTTTTCGCTTCCTAGCTCAGGGTGGTCAAATGTGTGAAGAGCGGAATGAGATCCTAACGAGAATATTAAAAATGTTTCGGAAACTGTCAGTTTCTGACATATATGGCCTACATACGTAAATACCATAAAGAACTAATGTAGCCCTCCCTGCACTAGACCCAATGAGCAGTAACGTCGACACAGTCATCATGCAGATAAATTTTATTTTTCATTGTGATATCATATGAGCTACTCTAGTACGTGGTTCGATTCCCGCCCGGGAAAATTTCTTTTCTCTGGAAACTGACTAATTTACACTTTTATTCCTTATTTTCAGTGTTAATGCTTTTTAAAACTGTAGTTACTGTACACTCCGATATTCACAGAGAAAGCAGTCGTACAACACACAAAGAAGTGTACGTCCGTTTGTTTTGTTCATAAACAATAGCGCAACACAGAGAAACAATGGCACCGACTGTTCAGTCAGAATGGGCACCGCTCCAGTAACAGTAAGGAACGGTGGTCTTGACATGTATAACTTAATTGCATGTTTCCCAAGGCAACTAGGGCAAGTGAAATACATTTTACGCATGAAGGCTGTCGTCAGATAAACGTGTGAATCAATTTGTAACACCGTGAATTAACAGTTCACCAATTTGGCAATCACTTCACATTACATTCAATTCACCATTGTCGGCTAAAACCTTTGAAGTCCTAAAAGACAGAGAGAGAGAAGAAGAAGAAGAGGAAGAAGAAGAAGAAGAAGAAGACAGCGATGTGGGGGGGGGGGGAGTTGTTCGGAGACATTACACATTTTTTACAGAAAAAGTGACACAAAATTTACGGCTTTGAAAATTTCCATGTTGTGTCCGGTCGTCCCTCTTGTAAAGGTACTATGGAGACAAGGGAGAGCTGTGTAAGTGGTAAAGGAGTGTGCAGCGCAGAAACAAGCTGAGACATTAGATTTATATGTGTCGTTTTTGAGCACATAAATAATTTTTATTTTGTTTAGTATCCTGCGTCTTTAAATACCGCTAGTGCGCAAGTCAATTAACATTGTTTTCGTAGTGTGATGCAATAGGATATGAAGTAGTTCCGGTTGTTTTGTTTACTGGTTAGTAGGCAACTCCGCACTGAAGAACCAATGAATCATCTACCTAACCAACTGTCCAGTTAATCTCGCAATCAAGCAAGTACGTTGCTAACAAAACAAAACTCATCTTTGGAAAAGATCCTGAACCAGCTTCGTAATATATTTCCTAATATTAACTGTAATATCACACAGCAATATACGTTCTGGTCACAAAGCTTTAGAAAAACATCCATCCATCGGTTACGTGGTCTTCTTAAAGGGCAGGTTCTAAGGTTCTGTTAACAACATTATTGGTATTGTATCTGGTTTTCGCAGTTTGATATTTACCTTAGACCGCTTTGTAAATCATCCATGTTTGTTAATATACGAAGGAAACTATGTTTCCGAGTATGTTAGTATAATTTATAGCTGTGGTTGGTCGCGTGGTAGGTGCTGTAGGTGCAGTTCGACTGATGACAAGAAAGGTAATCCATCATCGGAATGCGGACCACCGCGGGTCATTCCCCACGGCCAAGACAGCGAATGGATTTCGTCAGTCAAAACAGTAATAAAAATTAAGCCCAGCTGCACCCAAACAAATATTCATGTAGAGACTTTTTGTAGTGTTGTGCCTTCTGCCTTTTGGTATGCTGTTAAGACGCGTGTGAATGGAAACTTGGGGGATTTGATATTTTAAAATCTAGCGATTACTTTGCGTACCACGAGGTTTAACAACCAAAACTTCTACACAATGCTCACACTGCGTTTATGTGTTTTGTATGGACATCAGAACAAACAGCGACTTTTGCCTTATGCAGCATTAACAGACTGGTTCTGTATAACAGTGCTGGAGAGTGTTTACTGAGCGGTAAGCAAAGAGTCCTTTTATAAAACAGACACGTTTCGCCTTTAATGGATTACTAAACCAATCGTAAAGGAATACAGTGGCTATTAAACTGCTCAGGAGACCGAGGTGGCACAGTGGTTAAGGTACTGTGCTACAAATCGGAAGGTCACTGGTTCGATCCCAGCTGGTGCCATTGGAATTTTTCATTGACATAAAATCCTTCCGATCGCACTATAGCCCTGGGGTCGACTCAGTCGGTAACAGAAATGAGTACCAGGAGCATTTCCTGGGGGGTAAAGGCGGCCGGTGTGTAAGGCTGACAACTTTACCACCATCCTGTGCCGTTGTCATGAAATCTTGGAACATTAACTTCCTGGAACCCTCTGGGCCATTCTAGGCCTGGAACGGGACTGCTTTACCTTTAACTAAACTGATCATGAACGTGAAAACAGTATTCCGATTACTATATGATAATGTTCACATTAATCTATGTTCTTTGCTCCCCTGCGCTGCATGTGCCGCGCGAGACGAAGCCAGTTTGAAGAAGGAGATGTGCTAAATTTGTTGAACTGGACAGCTCTTCAAACACATTGGAAGGCGAAAATTTATAGTAAAAGCCACAAACATCGAGTTACGTTGATTCGTGACAGTACCGCAGAGTAACTTCATACGTAATGTAAACCCGAGGTTCGGTTTCTAGACGACGATCTGTTGAAGTCTGACTTTACCTTTATCACTCTAACCGATCTGGGAACCAGGAGCACTGGTACAGAGTGGCAGGTCTTTTAGGAGAATGTACAGAAACAAATAAGCCCGTGTGGTCGCATCGACGCACCCTATTTCAGTATGATCCATATTAATGTTCTCAACCCATACACGCTTTAAAGTGTAAGAACTCACCAGCAAAACTTTTATCCGTGATACTTATTTTGCCCCTCTTATCGTCCTTGAAGATGGGTGGATAATATTAGAATGAATCTCCAGGAGGTGGAATGTGGGTATATGGACTGGATTGGGCTGGCCCCGGATAGAGAGAGGTGGCGAACGCTTGTGAGTGCGGTAATGAACCTTCTGGTTCCGTGAAATGCGGGGAATTTCTTGACTAGCTGCAAACCAATTAGCTACTCAAGAAGGACTCTGCACCATGGAGTAAGTAAGTAAGTATCGTCCTTGATTCGAGTGCCCTAATATCTCTTCGCGAGGAGTGCAGTGGCAACAGTGACCTCCTTGCTTGACGACTGCTGGTTCCCTACCATTCCGCTGCAGAACAATTTCATCTCACTGCTGCAGCCATACCACTGGTCTGATGGACCAACCGCCGTCGCAATCGCCGGCCTTTTTCACCACCAACCAAGGCTTTCCGTTAACACGCACGACTCACCAAAGACTGACCTTATCCAACCTTATTATTTTAGCGAGACGTACATGGCAACACGGGCGAGATCTCTGCTGCATTCAATACGCGTATCATACATAATGTTTTTGGCATTGTGTACAAGGTGTTAACGTAGGATACAACAGGAGGAAGAGCAAAGAAGCTAGATTAAATAAACAAGTAAACTTCATAGAAAATCATATTTCTAAAGGGAATGCCGTGGTCTTAGAATTTCCCTTCCTCAGTGTATTTCTTTACATATTCTGCATGACCTAGCAGAGGTAAAGGTAAAGGTAAAAGTAAATCAGTCCCGTTACAGGCCTGGAGTGGTCCAGAAGGTTCCAGGAAGTTAAGGTTACCAGATTACATGACAACGGCACAGTTTGGTGGTAAGGTTGCCAGCCTTACGCGCCGGCCTTCTTTAACCCCATGAAATGCTCCTGGTACTTATTTTTGTTAGAGGCTGAGTCGACTCCAGGGCCATAGTGCGATCGGAAGGAGTATGTCAATGAAAAATTCCAATGACACCATCGGGAATCGAGCCAGCGACCTTCCGATTTGTAACACAGCACCTTAACCACTCTGCTACCGCGGTCCCCGACCTAACAGACGTAACCATAAGAATTTAAGAGAAATCGCAGATACGGTGAAACGATACTGCAAGAGGCCACCACAAGGTCTAAGTGGTGGAAAGCAGTGACGGCGATAATCAGGTTGACAGGTTGCTGTTTATAAATAGCAGTTCTACTGTGGAGCGAATTGAGAGGGGAACAAAAGTTCTGTTTCGCATTATGGACAAAAATTAATTCCAATCCTGATCGGAAAGCACAGTAAATATTTAATCTCCTTTATATTACCGGAGAATGTGATGACAGTGTTCTACAATAAGTAATAACTGCTTTCTTCGAGAGTTCATTTCCGCTTATTTAGTCAACGAATTACCCGGTTCTCATCAAAGGTGAAGTTTCATAAAACGTTCACAAGTTTCCGCTCACAGATACTGAAATTAGCCAAATTAATCCAGCCCACTTCCTTTTTCTTTGACAGAGGTTTAAAAATTATCCACATAGCCACGCATAGTTCTTATAAGCGGCCTTTGTTCTTCAGGAATTCCGACAATAACCGTGTGTACACTTAAGACCACCTCATTATGATCTTTGCATTGTATGGTAGTGAATCTTCGAGATCTGTAAATGTCTGAGATTTCTTGACGAAATGGCAGACTATCAGCTTCTCCAAGCTTTCTCTGCTTCTTGGAGTTACATATAAATGAGTGATTTAAGAGGAAATTTCTGTATGTCACATGTTTTAGGTAGGTTTTCAAACTTTTTATAGGCCACGCAGGCCCTTAGGATGAGTAGAGGTATAGCTCTACTCTATCTAGGACCTCGGCACTCGATGGGGATGGGGGTCAGCCTCACGTCCCGACCGCCTCTACCCCCGGGAAAGACCCGGTACCCATTGTACAGGAGGTTGGGTGGGCCCCAGGGCCGGTCTGGACGGGCGGAAAATCACGTCCCCACTGGGATTCTGTCCCGGACCGTCCAGCCCGTAGTCAGTCACTATACCGACTGAGCTACCCGGCCCACTGTCACATGTTTGAACGTTAACAAAATTCTGCCTTTTCCCCACAGACCATGCGGGTTTGTTTCTACGTGATATTCACATCAGAGTCTTTTTTTGTTAATAGCATTATGTGATTGGTATATTTAAAGAAGGCACATTTTGAAACTTTCACTCTTCTGGCACTTTAGGCGACGTAGGTTGGTAACTGTTTCCGAAAGTTTCGGGACAGCGTAATCTCTCCCTTCTCCAAGACTACAGCAGCCCAAATAAGAATGCCGGGAGCAAATGGATGCATTATTACTCAGGCTATGTTGTAGGCGGTGATTGTTCCTCAGAGTACCAACCTATGCTGCGTAACATGTCGGAAGAGCGAAGACCCCCGACTACAGCGTGGCGGAAGCCTGAAATCTCTCAAGACGCATCGCTTATACCGTGAGGTGCGAACTGCATATTTAGACAATGTTTACATTAATTTCATGCTTCAATGGCTGAGGTTTCATATTTCATAATAAGAAACTCCATTTTACAAGTTTATGCGACTGACAGAACTCCTTAACAACAACCTTCCCAGTACCTGTAGGAATGCTGTCTTCGGCCTGTACTTGTGTACCCTCCAGGCGCAGTCACTTTTTGCTGTGGGTGGGCTTTTATTTCTGCTGTTCTTATATCATGCATCACCAATCAACCTGCTCTGTATAATACATCATGTGAGTTCCGACATCATACTGTTATTATTTAATTCACAAACACAATATTTAAATATGAGTCCTAAAATTATCCATATAAAATCACGCAAATTTAACAAATAAATAAATAAATAAATAAACAAATAAATAAACAAAATTATAAGTTATCAGATTTGCTTAAGTTATAACACACTCCTTTCCAAAGCAATTCGTTGTTTCGACTTCCATCCAGTCTCATTTCACACCTGGCAGTTCAAGCAACAAATGTCAACCAAACTGGCAGACAGACCGAGGTCATCAAAATATATCAGTGGGGTAAAACATTACATTTACAAGTGAACACTTCCTGCTGACATCAACACGGAAACAGAGCGATGCACGTGGAAGGCAGCAAATATGATGCTCCGTTATTGTTATATATTTGAAAGTTGTTTGTAGGCTCTGTCATTAAATCAGGTTAAAATAGGTTAATACAACAACAATAAACTCTAAGCCTGTTAGAGTGTAGCGTGATCGAATAAGAGTGAATAATGAAGTTGAATGACGTTAAAGGTAAAGGTCACCCCATTAGATGCCACAGGAAGCACAGCGTGAGAGTAGAGCTATGGCTGTACTTACTCTTAATCTCGGCGCTAGATGGCGGTGGGTAATCAACGCCACATACCGGCTTCGATCTCCTCGACCGGGTCCCAGTGGGTGGGCCTAGGGTCAATTAAGAGGAATATGAAGAAGAGAAAATCTCTTACATCCTCCGAGAATCAAACGCCGGGCCGTCCAGCCCGTAGCCAGTCGCTATACCAACCACGCTATCATGGCCCCTAATTCGAAAGACGCACATGAACGCAATTTGAGTTAGGTACAATCGCAGTACCTTCACAGGCGGAACTGAGGAAAGCTACTAAATCCTGAGTCAGGATCACCCTACGCTGACCTAGAATCGAATCGGGCAGCTTCCTAACACCCCAGACACGTCACAAGCGGTGCCGCTTATAGACTAGCCCCGTAGCAGAAATGGTACTTTATTATTCTGAATTATTCATTATACTGCTGCTGCTACAACAACAACAACAACACAACAATTACTACTACTACTACTACCACCACCACCACACTACTACTACCACCACCACACTACTACTACTACTACTACTACTACTACTACTACCACTACTACTATTGCTACTACTGCTACTACTACTAGTACTACTACTACTGCTAGTACTACTACCACTGCTACTACTACTTCTACTACTACTACTACCACTACTAGTACTACTACTAATACTGCTGTTAGTACTACTACTACTGCTGCTACTACTACTTCTACTACTATTTCTACTATTATACTACTACTACTACTTCTGCCACCACCACAACCACCAATAATAAAAATTAAAATAAAACACAAATTATAACAGAAATACCAAGAAATATAATAGCTATATCAACCTCAACAAACAGGTAACATTTTGAAAAGATTAAATGCGAATAATACAGAAGGAACATCAGTGTTATAGGGGTACTGTCACTGCATTTATAGGGGTATTGTCACTGCATTTATAGGGGTACTGTCACTGCATTTATAGGGGTACTGTCACTGCATTTATAGGGGTACTGTCACTGCATTTTTAGGGGTACTGTCACTGCATTTATAGGGGTACTCTCACTGCATTTATTTCGGGAAGAATTTGGGAGAAAAATTTCGGCGATGTCCTTTTGACTTTCTCGTAAAGTTAGGGTGGAAATAAGTAATATAAAATATTCAAGTCTTATGAAATGTTAACGCCAAGTTACTGGGTAAATACTCCCCTGTGTTACAAAGGACGACAATGTCTTTATTTTTAGTGCCAAGCGGTCCGAATTGTATACCAGTATAGACAAGTGTAATACAAAAATTAAAATATTCTCGTTTTACTGTTTATCTTGTAGCGATTCAATAAACAGTTACAGGTAGCTAAGTCATTTAAGATTGCTAATCGAAAACATGTCTTTGGGAACAATCGGAAGGCTACGGCACTTAAGAAGAAAGAATAGACATTCAATAATAATTCAACGTTGACAATTTTATTTAAAATCAAACTGTACTACATGTTTCGGCCTACGTGGCCTTCATCCGGAACTAATTATTACTACAAATTAAAGAAAATCATGTATACAATGATAACAACATTAGTAAGAATGATACAATAATAGTTGTATCATTGTGTGCTTGTTTTCTTTGACATTTTTATTGAAAACGAGTACTTAATGAAGAACATGTAAGGCCCAAATATGTAGTACAGTTTGACAAATAAACTTGCAACTTTGTGTTGCTATTGACTGTCAATTTTTTTTTCTCCTTTTCACAAAGTGATGTTCATACCAAAATCTTCAAAAAGTGTTTTAAGTTCATGGCGTGAATATTCGGTGAAATGATAATTTTATAATACACTTTTAAAATATAATATGTAAAAGCAAACCAGTAGAAGGGTTGCGACTCTTCAGTTTTCCAAGTTGGTGTAACCGACGTTTTCGTTAATCTTAGACACGACGCATCACTACGATCACCGGTGCCCACTTTTCGAGACAAAAAGTGGTCTCATCTTCAAGTGTCGAAATGCCAAAACAAGAAACTGTTTTTTGTGGATATCGTAATTGGAAGACAATTGTCAACTTCTTTCTTTGAAATTTTTTTATTGGGGTTTTTACTAGTATTAATAAGACAGTTTCCACTCCATGGGAAACAGGTGAGTGAGTGTACTGACGTAGTAACATGCTAATCGCCTGAGACGTGCTTAATTTCGATAGCAAAGAGAAGAACAAGTTTCCGCTAAGGTTTGTGACATACAGATGCCAAACTGTTGGGCTTTATTGTAAGCGATTTAAAACCTTTCCTTCTTCTGATCTGCAGAAAAGATGAAGCTTCCTTCTCAGTTTACTAAATATCCTAAACTAGATAAGCGATAACCAAAGCTTTAGAGATGTAATTAGTGATGAATTAATGCATAATAGAAGTAACAGTTCTAATGTCCATTAAATGTGTTACTGTTTGACAAGGTTTCCAAGAATAGTTCTAGAATTAAATTTAAGCTGTGTTTAACTGAGCTAAAGAGTAAAGACCTTGAGTTTCTTGTGCATGGAATGGAAACTTAAATCACGAGAAGAAAGAGACATATTTCAAGTTAAATTTCGTAATAAGAAATGAAGTTAACACTAAAGTTATGTGTTCGTAAAATTCAAAGCCTTTATGTACTTGAAAATTTTGCAGGCCATAAAGGAGACACGTCGAATAGGAATGAACCTTCTATTTTAGGTCATACGTTTAGGCTTGTTCGGTTTTGAAGAAGTTCATGTGAAGAAATGTGTCTCCCAAATTTCAAGCCAACTACCGCAGGTTTAAGCAATATAAATTACGTGTTACCGTGAAAATATTCCAGCAGAAGAAAGTTTCTTGAAATGTAATGTGGAATTATTTTTATATTTATTTTTAATATTGGCAGAAGGTAATAATAATAATAATAATAATAATAATAAT
>Ga0123357_10006430_pt1 | contig 14334 bp, 5 predicted proteins | sample TergutEmb28metaG_FD_89873 | JGI IMG/M metagenome (GOLD analysis project Ga0123357, IMG submission 89873) | Embiratermes neotenicus P4 segment gut microbial communities from Petit-Saut dam, French Guiana - Emb289 P4 | ecosystem: Host-associated > Arthropoda: Insects > Digestive system > Gut ...
TCGCTCGCGGACTAAAGCCACGGAGTTTAGTTTAGTTTAATACCTTTAAATTTATTGCGTTGTAGTGAAAGATGGTTCAGAACCAAAACTGTGATTGCTTTACAGTGTAGTTTCAGAGGACATAAGGTAAAAGTTGTCCCTTTGCATGCCACGAAGGCATATATGGGGAGTGGAGGTAGGTTCCACTTATTTTTAACCTTGGCACTAGATTGAAGTGAGTAGTCAACCTTATTCCCCAGCTGACTTACCCTCAGGGGAAAGAGTTTAGGTAGCTAGTGAATGGAGGTTGGGTGGGTCCGTATGGTAGGCTTGACATTTTGGAGAAGAAAATTTCAAAACCCAAATCATCCATCCTGTAGCATAGTTACTGTACTGACTCTCTAATTCCTAAGGATATGAACATATTTTTTGCATCTGCTTAATACACTGAGAGCTGCTGTGAATCAGTCTACAGGGATGTGAAGATTGATGAGATAAATATTTTTCTTTCAGCACCTAGAATCTACACGTGGTGTTGTTGTATGTTACAGATTGATTCAGGTGAAGATGCACAGGAGGAATTTGGTTGGAAACTGGTGCATGGCGATGTGTTTCGTCCACCTCGCAAAGGAATGCTGCTGTCTGTACTGCTGGGTTCAGGAACACAAGTGTTCTGCATGTCGCTTATTACTTTGGGTAAAAATTGCGTGTTGCATCAGAAACCCCAGGTGGTGATGATGGAGACACTAAAAGTACCAGTTTAGCCAAGATAATTGTATATAGTGATTGGCACATTGTAAAGCATTATGACTACTTACCCGCATATAGCAGAATCCTCATTGAGAAGTTGGTGACTGCTGCACCAGTCAGTGAATTCTTTTCCCCATATAGAACCTAGTTGTTGCCATTTTCGTGATCATTGAATCACTTATAAACCAGTTGAACCCAATGTTTATGGTCAGGGTTTTTCTTTAATATACATTTTAGTGTTATCTTTCACCTGCTTCATTTCTTCCTAGTGTTGTGTTCCCTTTTAGTTCATAAAAAAAAATATGAATTTGTAATGTCTCCTGGTCATGCTACATATCCTGCCCATCTCATCCCCCCTGGATTTTATCATCATACTGTACAATGAATGGTATATACAGTGCACTGCACAGAAACTTGGCAGTGTTGTAATAAAAATAACTCAGATTTTACCTGTCACTTTTCTAATGTGTTGATGTACATTATTTACAATTTCATGCACATGGTTTATTTTTCAAAAATTTAATTTTGAAAATGACTTCCATTGTTTTGTACAATACGTTGTTCTCTGGAGTGCAATATGCCTATTGTTGCATCATCTCCACCTGTATTGCTGCAGTTTTTTCCCTGATGTTCTGATCTTATTTGGCAGTAGTCCTAGTTTGATATGTATATGTACCTTGTATTTGATGTATTACCAGAGGAAGTAGGCACAGGCAGACAAATCAGGAGATCTTGGAGGTTGCTGAACGTGACCATTGTAGGAGACTTCATTCCTGGCAGTATCACCTACAGAATACTGTTTAAGTTTCTCGCATTGTGAGCCACCACCTCACCCTGCAGGAACTGTAAAATTTGGAGGACAAGGTCAGGCCTTCTTGACCCTGGCACAGGGAAGTTGCATAATGTACTGGTGTTGCAATTTGATGCAGTTAAGACAGTGTCTGTGTGATATTCAAAGAGATCAGTACAAATCATCTTGAAGTATCCACAGTGTGGCCTACCGCACACTCATTTTTTCACTTTGCAGAGGATCTCGGTAGAGCTAGTTGAGATTTGTTCTCAGTAACAGAAGTTATCCCTGTTGATGTAACCAGAGCTGTGGTAATGTGCTGTTCTGCCATACGGAGAGTTTTGTGGTTACTGATGTTGAATATCCTTAATTCTTGAACTGCCATGAGTTGGAAAGGGCAAAAATTTAAATTCTTGTGCAAGATTTGTGAAGTGGGAATGTTCGTTGGCCTTAAGATCTCCTAATTTTCCCACTTGTGACCGCTTATATAGGAACACTTTGTGAGAGAATTGTTAATGGCAAAGTTTGTAAAACTGTTAATAGAATTAGGACTTAAAATGATAGGGAACAATTTACATATAAAACATGAAGTTTTTTGGGGGGCCTCTTTTAATGATGATGTTTGGTATTTTTTCCAGCTTTTGCTTGCCTTGGTTTCCTGTCACCTGCGAATCGTGGAGCATTGATGACTTGTGCAATGGTGTTGTTTGTCTGTCTTGGTACTCCAGCTGGATATGTATCAGCTCGTATTTACAAGAGTTTCGGTGGTGAAAAGTGGAAATCTAATGTTCTTCTTACATCAATGCTGAGTCCAGGGTATGTTTACAGAAAGCAAGAATTTTGAACAGGCATGGCTGTGGAACTTCATAATTTGTACTTTACGCGAAACGTTGTTAGGGTAATCAAGTCGAGGAGCTTGAGTTGGGCAGGACATAGAACGTGTGAGGGAGATGAGAAGTACATACAAAAGTCAATGGAAAACATGGATGGAAGGGACTATGTAGGAGGTAGTAATAGATGGGAGGATGGTATTAAAGTCTATATTACAGGATGGTGTGAGGTGTTTACAAGATTGATGTGGTTTAGAACATGGATTGTGGCCTTGTGTGAACACAGTAATGACCCCTCAGGCTGTGTAAGTGGTGGGAAATTCCCGGACTGGCCATGCAGCTGTGAACTTTTTAAAATGGGCTGTTCTATGAGGACTTAGTTTTCTTGGCATGTAGAGGTTGTTCCTGACAATTGTGTTATAGATGTGCCTTCTTCACACAGTCATGAAAAGTTTTGTGTATAAACATCAGTCTTTCAACATTTTTCTTTGTGGTGAGATCCATAGTAATTTGGAATGAGAAGGATAAAGAGTAGTGTTCTTTACCAGTTGAAATTTAAATATCTCACTGTGTGTTAAATATTTTGAAATATAGTTGGTGTATGATATGTGGTTGTATATATTGAGATAGACACAGCTTGTTCATATGGAAGAGTTCTTAAATTGCTTGTTTGACTGATATGAAATACTATAACCAATAGGGCCTGTTTTGTACTTTATTTTTTAACTGAGTGGCTCAGTAGAGAGTGCATTAAGGATTATGTATTCTTTTGTACATATTTCTGATAATACTGACACAGGAGTGCTCCCATTGGGAAGTGAATACATGTACATAACAAAGCATCTTAAATGGTTTACTGATGCAATCTTTTCTGTGGGCTTTGTCTGTGTACTAAATGAGGTGATGGACAAGGTCCAAAGAAAGAAATCAGTAAGTCATACACCATTGTCATAGCCCTATAGAATCTTCTAAAATGGTATGTGACAAGTCAGCTGTCTTAGGGATATAACTGTTTTATAATTTCAGTAATCTCCCTTAGTATTAACTGTTCTCACTAAAGATGACCCTGTAGGGCTGAAACATAAAGGAGAGTGGAACAAAGTGGTTTGTCCCAACTCCATTTTTTTGTGTGAACTATGTCAGATTTTAATCACTTGTAATTTGTACTAGGTAGACAGTGATAATACAACAGTATAAACATATAGTTTTGTATAGTTTAGATAACATATGAGAAGAAACAATATTGTGAACTGATTGGAAGCAGGTATTCCCCAAATTTAATCTGCAGCAAAACATTAACTACAGGATAGCACAAAAAATAAAAAAATTGGTAAACAGGAAAGCTTTTTTTTTTTTTTTTTGCATACTTTGGTTGTTCGCTGTTCATGGATGTATCTGGAAAGGCTGATGAAAGAAGCAGTACAGCTCTGAAGTAATATATTGATGTTTAGTTGCACCTGTCCCAGAGTAAGGAACTTGTTTGTTGCAGTGTTGTGTTCTGCTTGTTCTTTGTGATGAACCTGATTCTGTGGAGCAAGGGCAGCTCTGCAGCTATTCCTTTTACTACCCTTGTTGCTCTTCTTGCCCTCTGGTTTGGAGTATCTGTTCCACTTACCTTTGTTGGAGCATACTTTGGATTCAGAAAGAGGGTATGTACTGACTTTGAATTGGCAAATGAGTGACCATAATCAGACTTATTTGATCAGCACTGTGAGAAGCTTGACACACAAACTGGATTGCTAAAAGAGATTATTGATACCTTTTTACTGTAAAAGTTTAAAGATAATACTTTTTCAGACTTAAGTGTCACTGAACTTCTAAAAGCCATGTTACTCTAAAAGCATAAAGGTCGTTGGATGTGTAAAGTTAACATAGCACAGTGCAGTAAAATGTCATTAAATTCTCCTTCAGTAGATCAAAATGTTATTCATAAAACAAAATTCTGAAAGTTATTGAACGCATTTTAACCTCTTGCAGCATAGACTTATAGTCTAAACAATTCTCATTTGTACAGATATGGAAAATGTGGATAGAAATGCAAACTGGGCAAGGAAGCTGCAGATGCAGCCACCGATAATGTGGTTTAATGAGATTGTGTGAATGTGAGATCTGATGTTACGTGGCTGTGAGTGTGACTTCCTGGGATATGATGCCATGTAGATATGTTGATAGGTGCCTCCATTTCAGACAAATCTGTAGATCTTTCCTAATGATCAAACATATAAAATGCCTTAATTACTTATAAGTCCAGATGTGCCAAAGGGGTGGAGGTACTTAACAAATCTATTGTTTTTTAATTGTTGTTTTGATTTTGTATGTTACTGATATTTGTACAATATTTTGTGTGGTGACATGTTTTTATTATTACAGCCAATTGAACATCCAGTGAGAACTAATCAGATACCCCGTCAGATTCCTGATCAGAGCGTCTATACACAGCCAATTCCAGGAATCATCATGGGTGGGGTTCTGCCATTTGGCTGTATTTTCATACAACTGTTTTTCATTCTGAATTCACTGTGGTAAGGTGGTGCATGTCACAATATTTATCATGGCCATTACATTCTTTTTCTTAGCTGTTATTGTATATTATACCGAGGTCAGTGAAGGAGTCTCAGGGATTGACTCCCACCACTTCTCCTTCAAGCTGTTATGTTTCTGCCTCCAGCACACATTACTATAGTTATCTAGTCATCCTGTTTACAGTGGTGTTGGTGATAACTACATGATAACCTATTACCTGAAACAAGCTCCTTTGGCATAGGATAGAAGGGCCTGGAGGGAAATACAACAGTAGGCAGAGAGTTTGAAGCCTCTAGCACCATCATAACCATGGTACCCTTGAAGCCAAGTAAATTCCTTCTCTGAAACAAATGTTGTACTAATGGCTTGATGTGGGTGATGTAAACTCCTAGCTTCTGCACTCATGTTCTGCACAAGGACAAAATTGAAACCCCTGTGAGTCATTGTTAACAACAGGGGGTTACTGTTTACAATTGTCAAGTCTAGAAAGTGAAAATCAGAGATATTCTTTTTAGTAGATTTCTTTGTTGCTGTATTGATTAACAGTTCATCATATTGTCCCCTTTATCAGCTTACCTCATATGTCTGTGTAATCGTTGGCTTTGTAGCATTTCCTTCTGTTTGTGGAATTTGCATACTTGTTAGTATATGCACTATTTTTTCATGCCCCCACAACTGCTGTCAAGTCATCTGTAGTTTGCATTTGAATATTGCCTTGCCTCAGGCATTTGCTTTGCAAGAGCTGAATTTTGTTTTATTAGATAACTGTAAATCAGGAAGTGATATAAGTTGATGTTTTGACCCTTGAGGTAAGATCATGACATTGGTTTCAAATGTTGTGAACCAATTACTCAGTGACACATCGTCACATCCCAGAAATGCCAGGACACTGCTGCAGAAGCCACAGAACTCAGCAATAAAAGATGTTCATATGTAGCTAGTGCCGATGATCCTCTACCTTTCTTTTCAGATGTCATGTAGGACCCGTGTGTTCAAACTCTGTCCACAAAATGTTAAAAATATATGTTTGCATTTTAAGTGGGAACACAAGAACGTTCATTTATCAGTTCACGCGTGAAGAATTTTTTTTTTTTTATTCGTAGGGTACTGTGATAAGGGCAAGAATGGAAATGATGTTTCACAGAAAGATTTTCAAAATTTAGACTTCATGGTTATTAATTGCCTATTGATCTAGGACTGTATGGTCTACTTTATTGCTGAATTACAATGTTGTACTTTGCTGCTGTATTCACTGGCATTATTAGCCACAAATGCAGTTGTCTGAGCACAACAGTGCTGGAAAAGTTTTCTACAATAGGCCCTGTACTGGGCAGAAAGAAGATATGAATGTGACAAGTTTCGATCTTTATTGATCAAAACTTGTCACATTCATGTTCAGAGCTAGGTACTTAGGGAACTTTCTTGTTCCCTAAGTACCTAGCACATCATCTTAGACATACTGTTGTTGTTGTTATTATTATTATTATTATTATAACAATATGTTGAATTATATATTTTAGTCATTTTAACACTGTAAATTACTCATATGCAACATGTATTATGTTCTCAATAGGGATTGCGATCTCAGTCTTTTAACATATAAGTTACACATGCAGCTCTAATTTATTTTGTGTAAAAGAGTGGCCTGAGGATAACCAAAATGTGGGTTGAAACATTTTGCCATATACTTTAATGATTTAATACCAGTATTAATAAACAGTTGTGCTGACAAACGTTACCTGCTGATTTGTAATGTAGCTTTCCTTAGCTCTGTATTGTGACTGAAGCTGTAAAGCAAGAAGGCATTGTTGCACAACCCGCATGGTTTTTATATGTGACAGCATATTTAAATGACTGTTGTAACACCCCTAAATTTATATTGCAAATTGGGAGTGGAACTTGAGTGTATGTTCATGGACAAAGAAGGTAACGTGTTCTCTTGAGTGCCCTTCCCAAGTAGCTGATGGAAAGAGAAACACTTACCCTTTCAGGCATATGTCACTCTTGTAGTTACAGTTGTTTGCAACTACTTTCTTTTAGGCTGAGTTTTGACTTAATTAATGAGCTGAGTTGTAAACTAGTGTTTCTGGAATTTTGTGGCTGCATAAATTACATAATACCATATTGTGACTTGAAATTTCATTGTCTGCAGGTCAAGTCAGATGTACTACATGTTCGGATTTCTGTTCCTTGTGTTCATTATACTTGTCATCACTTGCTCGGAAACAACGATCTTGCTATGCTACTTCCATTTGTGTGCAGAGGTAACATAACTTGTAGCTGATTTCCTTTCTGTAACTGAGGGGAGTATAGTCTTAAGGTCATTGTAGAGGATCTGATAACGGATAATGTTTAGAGTTGTCTTTCTTTCTCTTTTCTCCCTGTTCTCCTCCTCCTCCTCCTCCTCCTCCACATTCTCCTCCTCCTCCTCCTCCTCCTCCTTCTTCTTGGCCAACAAATGGGAATACAAAGGATGCACCAAATGGTAACAGGCATTCCCTGATTTTGATCTTCTTTTAATTTCTTAAAGAACACAACTCTTATTTGTTAGTGTTATTCCCACCAAGTTTAAAAAAAAGTGAGAATAAACCATCTACAGGAATAATCATGACAGCCTCCTTCTGAGGTATTTCTGAGATCAACGGTCAGTTGTCTTGTACTGGGGTAAATGTAGTGAGTAGAGTTATGTTGAAATGTTGATTTTCTTATCTGAGGTACACTGTCCTGTAAATAGCATATTCAAATTCATATTCATCTTCATCTTCATATTAATCTATTGAACAACACAATAAAAATACAACATTTTCTTGAAACTTTATATTTGAAGAAGGTTGGTAGGTTTTGATGCCTTGTTGGTTAATCCACAGGTGCATATATAATACAAACATGCAAGCTGTTGAAAGCTATTATGGTACTATACATAAGAAAGTGGTTAAAATGGGTGTTGTTGTGATGTTACAACACTTGTATGGAGACACAACATTTGTTACATTCTTATAGATAAGTAACTCATACACATGTTCTTTGAATGGACTGTTGTTCCTTTTGACTGAAACCAAATCATAAAAATTAATATTTAAAGAAATGTGATAAATAGGTTTCAGGTATTTGAGGTATATGCACCTTAAATTCAAATTATCTTGCAGCAATTTTCTTCCATATTTTCACCAGAAATCTAGTATAGGACAAAAGCTATTTGAATAAACAGTTTCTGTGTGTACTTACACAGCTCTTACAAAAAACTTACATTGAGGCCTGTCATGGGCAATGAACAATTCATGATGTTTGAATTTCCATTATGGCATAAACCTATGTTGAACCTTTTATGTGGTGTGGGCAGCTTTGGCAAAATTTGGTCTGCATGCAGTCTTTATGAAATTCAGTACATAGAATGAAGAATGAATTAGTATACATGTAATTATGTATATAATTATGTTGTGTATTTTAATGTACACAATGTGAAACAACATATATACTGCTACTAATGGGAAAAATTTATAAGAAATGCAATTCACAATATAGGCTTGGGTGTTTCTGTTGTGATACATTTTCACAAAATGAATTGGTAGTGTATGTCTCCATGAATAAACAGCTCATAAGTTTTCAGAATTGCCTCAGCATTCCTTCTTGGCTTTGACTGGGAAAGAATTGAGAGATGTTTTCTCATTTAAAATGTCTTCATGGACAGCATAACATTGTCGTAGGCAACCTGTTGGCAGCAAGCTCCAGGTTGAGCAGGCCTTGTGTAAATGAATCAACCATTTATATCATCAAGAAAAAGGAAAACAGGTTTAGAGGAAGCATTAAAGCAATTATTGCACTAATTGAAAAATTTCATGTGTAATTTGTACTGTGACCCTTTCCTTAAAACATGGAAAGAGCCTGATTTGTATGCCTGGATAATGAGGCAGTATTGCACCAGTGACAGAGAAGGCCGTGGGGTTGTACAGCCACTGCACAGAGTCTGGAGGTGAGGAGAAAGGCAGCTTCCATGCTAGTAAAGAATGGCATGAAAAACTACAGAAGTGGATGAGCCTGCATATTGTGAAGAGAATAGAAGAATCAGCATCTGTTGATCATGTGACATTTCAGAAACAATCAGTGTGAAGCACTACTTACCACAGAAGATCTTTAACCTTGATAAGACCACCTGAAATTTAAGAATGAAATGGAGGCTGTCACAGTGTTGCACAAGGAAGTGTGTGTAAATACATGCAGAGGATGGTGTAGTAATGGGAGATTACCTTTTTTGTTCATGAAGTCTTCATTCTCCCCCTTTGCCATGCACTGCATCATTTGGTCATTTAGAAATTATGATGATTGTCACCTAAATGCCAACACACATTTTCATATTTTGTGCCATTTTCATGTCTTGTATGCATAACCCCATTTTTTCCATAAGGTCGTCACACTTGATTTTACCATTTGCGTGATTTTTCAGAAAGCAGGGGTTTTGTCTTTTGTATTTTTATGCTGTTGCTTAATAAATTAATTGATACAATAAATGTTAGGATGAATAATCTGAAAGTAGCATGTTTATACTCTTGGCTATTTTTATATGCAATTTCAAGTAGAAAAAACCATTTTGGAATGCTGTATATTTTATGGATGTATAGTCAGTTTCATCTCTTGTCATTATAACTAGTACATTATACCTAGTTCATATTTGGATATTACAAAATTGAAGCCTTTCATCTGTCCTTAGGCTTTTCTGATGATTGGTTTCCTGGGAGTTAAAATTATATGATTTTTTTTGTGCATATAAGTGGCTAAAATTCAAAGGTAAAAAATTTTTATGCATAAAGTTGCTGGTACCTGCTGTTAGTATAAATGTTTTTTTCTAGGATTACCATTGGTGGTGGCGTAGTTTTCTCACGAGCGGATTTACTGCCTTTTACTTGTTTGTGTACTGTATCCACTACTTTGTCACCAAGCTCAATATTGAAGATATTACCTCTACATTTCTTTATTTTGGATACACACTCATCATGGTTTTCCTCTTCTTTCTCTTAACAGGTAAGGTTTTGTTTGTACAGTGTTGCATAATTCCTCTCAGTTAAGAAAGCTGGCAGTTTCTACACATAAACCAAATTACTCTAACATAATGATCAGGTTTTTCATATGTCCAGATCTTTGAAAATCAAAATTTATGTTAGCTTTATTGTAAGAAATTAATTCACTTGTAGTCTTGTAAGTGTGTGAAATTCTTCTCCGAGAGGCATTTGATGTTACTAATCTTAATGAACTGAATTTCTTGCATCCTTTTTGGGAACAAAAATGTATTTCAGCAGACCTGTGTGTTTAGGATGCAGCAGAACTGTGTGGACTTTCACAGCCTAAGCTGGAAATGGCTGTGCTAAGTTGCTGATGTGTGAATGTGTTAAGTATGCAGTGTCAGATGAATAATTGTGCTGCTGCTGGTGATGCATATTTATATTTCTTGAGAAATTACAAGAATTTATTAAACCATGTAAATATTTACTGAATGATATGAACAATAATTCAAAAGTTGTAGTACATGTTCATGTGGATGTAAGTTGGGAAGATATTTTTCATTTTTTTTTTTTCTTTCTTTTCCTTTCTCTCCCCATTTCCATTTACCACCATTTACACTGACGTACTAAGGCTTTAATTTGCAACAGTTGGTATTTAAATGTGATTGTGATTCAACAGCCATTAAAGCAAGGGTGAAGTGATTTTTTTTTAACCTGTGCTTTTATAGGAAAAAGTCTTGCCAGAAAAATTTCATTACAGCTGTGAAAGACTCCTTCAGATGCAGGAATAGAATTACATTAGTTTGTTTATCTGTTAAGAAATTTTAAATTGAAGAGTGGTCCTTCCCTTGGAGGTAATACATAGATATTAACATGCCCCGTAATATACCCAAATGGACACTGTAAATTGGCTTTTATTTCATAGATTCTTATGTGTTGTTTTGTATGGGTGTGCAAGTTGGTCTGTCACCCTAAGAGAAGAATGTAGTTCATGCTAGAGAACAAAGGGCTGGGGAGAATACAGTATGTAATTTCATTGAGAGGATAGAGGCAATTCTGTAACTAGATGCTACAGAGTTTATTTTACGTAATATATTTAGGGTGACTAAATCAAGGAGATTGAGATGGATGGGACATATAGTACATGTGGGGAAAATTGGAAGATCATGGAACATTTAAGTTATGAGGCCTTAAGGGAAGATGCCATTTCTTGTAGATGTAGATAGTAGGATATTATTAAACTGGACTGTTTGGACTTAGGGTGTGGCGAAGGTATGGACTGGATTCAGCTGGTTCATGTTTGCTGGCAGGCTTATATGAGCACTGTGATGAATGAACCTTTGGGATTCATAGAAACAGGAGAAGTCTTGAGGTCTTTGTTATGCTGGGTTGTTACACAGTGTATGTTGGTAGTGTTTGTAACCGATGTGTGGGGACAGCCTGTTGGTCCCATCTTCAGATAAAAAAAAATTAATAAAATCTTGGTGGAAGAATCTTTGGACTGCTTGACCCTTGAAGATGGGACTGATAGACATCAGTGGACAATTACCAACTTTCAATGCATAACAACCCAGAAGGGTGAAGACCACATCTGTTCCGTGGCAGAAGCCCGAGAATCTCACAGGAGCTAAGTAAGGTTTCAAGACATATGTTGACCCATGTAGTGCCTGGCTAGCTAGCTGGCTATTTGTGAAATTATTGCAGCATTCTTCATTGATGCTATGTAATTTGAATTATTATTTTTTTCAGGGTCCATTGGCTTTTTTGCATGCTTCTGGTTTGTGAGGAAAATCTACAGTGTGGTGAAAGTGGATTAAGTGCATGATGAGATTGTGATAAAGAAAAGTGTCTGGACATAAATTATTGAAGTACTGTATTCCTCATGATGTGGAACTGTGTGTACGGTATGAAAAGTTTGAAGATAACTGATAGTTTGCTAGCTGTGATGGTGATAATGCACAAAGCCATACACAAGCAGATGAGACAATAAATTGTGTATGATTGTCATACTGCGTAATCAGAACAGAAAGGGATTAATTTCATTGCATTAAATGTTTTTCCAGTAAACAAAGTGATAATTTAATGTTTTATTTCTTCACAACACAAAAAAACACACACTGTTGCAGAGATCACAGAAATTTAACATTAAAGTGTAAGTTATGAGATAGCTGTACAGTAATGGCACAGAATAATTATAGATTAAAATATAATTTAATGTTTCAGGTGTGTTAATTGGTTGTTTTTGTGTTAATATGCTGTGAGCTTTTACTTGTTAAAAAGGATCTTCGCAGGCGTAATTTCATTATCAGACGTTAAAAATTTCACAGTCCTGTAGTTAACAGTATTGGCTAATGTATAAAGTAAATTTGTAGGATAAAAAGAGTATTCATAATATGATTATTGTGCGATATGAGGTGCCTACGTAGGTGTCGCTGGCGGCAATTCAAGTCTTCTGGGTTATGCCATGTCAGCTGATAAATATTTTCTGATATTTTGAAGGGACTACAATCCTTTGAAGTGGCGATAACTGTGTACCAGTCAAAGTGGCATGACAACGCAGAAGATTTGAGTAGTCATTATAATTATTATGAACTGTCATATTGATTTGTTACTGTACGTGAAGACTCTTGCAATAATAGCACAGGTATATGTGAAACAGGTTTGCTGCACAAGAGGGTTTTTTTAAATCTCATATCTGTCATATATCGTGCAGAATGTGCATTGTGAAACTGTGACCAAACAAATTATGTATTTAACTACAGTAAGTTGTCTGAACTGAGAACAGTGTTATCCTCTCTACCAATATGGATGGGACAGTTCAGCCAGGCGTGAGAATATGCTGTTTGATACAGATGGAACTGTTCCTCCAAATGTAGGAGGTACTGTAACATTAATCTTTTCTGTTTCAAGAAATTCCACAAAAGAATATGAAAAAAATATATACACATCATACATACACAGCGTACAACACCAATCCGCCCCCTCCCCCATTTTGTGCTCCACCATCTAAGTCCTTTCCTCATTTTGTGATAGTTTTGGTGGTCTTGAATCAATAATCCAAATGTTAAAATTCCCTAGTTGAAGATTTCTGGAGGGGCTTTAAAAGGGAGTTTCACTGTATACACTTACAAGGAGATACAGTATGTATTATATAAATGTCTCAGTTCTTGTATTTGGTTGCCTGGTGGCAGACACACAGTCCGTTGATGTGCTCACAGTAACAGTAGAAGGGTAAAGTAACGAAAGGCAAAGTGATTTACATATGACTTTTACTAACATCCAATAGACACTCATGACTCTTGAAATTATAATTGTATCAGTTCACAGGTTGCCTTATGGGATATGTGTAACTATTTTAGTCATTTGCATAATGTGACATGTTTGTTAGCATACTGCCTAAAATGTAAGCAGTGAAGGAGTGGACTTACAGACCTTATAGGTCTGGAAATATAACGGTAGTCCTCAGCAATTGCTTGTGGTCAGTAGAATTGTGTAAAGATTGAACTACATAGTTTTCCACAGTACTTGTATATGTGGCCTTCACCGCAAAACAGAATATTATGTTTTACTTCAATATTAAAATTTTCTTAAACAATTTTTAACACTTAAATAATAAACAATTAGTTCTCAAACATAGTTTAGAAATGTATTTTAAAAATCAGTCATGCACAATATATAATATAAATATAGTGGCTACATGTTTCGGCTAAATTAAGCCATCAGGTCTTATTAGAAACATTAAAAAGATATTAACATTGCAGTGGGTGTGACATCTCCACCTTTAAAATTTTAAATATACACTGGAAATTTATCCAAAAGTGTTTTATTTTGGTTTTTTTTTTTTTTTAACAAGAAGCCCTGTTGATGAAAGAGTACAATATAAATAATATTGTCCTATTTGTCATTAAGTTTTATGTTCTTCAGCATTGAGTGTCCAGTTTTAGCTGCATTGTGTGATGAAGCAGTCTGAATGTTTCAACACAGATTGCAGTTACAGCCCATAAAGGCAAGGTTAGATATCAGACACATGTGTAAACCTAAGAGGATAAATAAGTTTCCATAAATTAATCATAAATCTTGTAACTGCAGCTGCTGCTACTACTACTACTACTACTACTACTACTACTACTACTAGCACTAGTACTACTGTAATGACTACCACCACTACTATCATCATATGGTACAAGAGTCTTAGGATGAAGTTGAGTGCATGTGCAAGAATTCAAATTGTCATGAATGCACTCCAGCCATTGCCCACAGTAGCACAATGATAGTACATGACATTTGTGGTTACAATGTGCAAAATGTAGTGTCTTAATTCATGAGACTTTGTTTTGTTCAATAGTTGGTAGAGTGGAAACGGAATCTGGTGGCACACGGCGACGCACGGGAGGAGAAGTGAAGGGGAAAGAGGCGAATGGAGTGGGTAGCCAAGCAGTCTTCAGTTTGACTCGGAACAGTCCATCCA
>Ga0123357_10006431_pt1 | contig 14334 bp, 7 predicted proteins | sample TergutEmb28metaG_FD_89873 | JGI IMG/M metagenome (GOLD analysis project Ga0123357, IMG submission 89873) | Embiratermes neotenicus P4 segment gut microbial communities from Petit-Saut dam, French Guiana - Emb289 P4 | ecosystem: Host-associated > Arthropoda: Insects > Digestive system > Gut ...
GTTCAGCAGAGATAATTAATTTGATAAATTATTTTTGTTGTAATTTATAGAGTATTATATTGTTATTATGTTATGCATAGTATTTGATTTTGGAGACTGTAATATTGATATCTGTTTATTGTATTGTATTGTATTCGTTTGTTTTGTTTGTGTGTTGTGTTTTTCTGACAAGTTTCATGTCCGACTGTTGTATGACAGAATTTGTGGACCTATGAAATGATATGTGTGTTTGTATGTATGAAAATGACTGGAATATTATGAATCTGGAACCAGGACGCGTCAAAGGATCTATACCGTGACATGGTATTGTTTGTGAAAGTGTCCGATAAATTACATTAAAATTTTTGTTGTATGAATCGATTTGGTGACGGTACTTAACCTCTGCAGTACATTTGACATCTACAAATATGTTTGCCGCCCACGAATTTGACAATTGTGCCAATGCAACACAGCCAAATCACCAAACTCGACATTAATCTAACAATACCACAAATCTTACACACCAGCACGATACACTGAACCGGACAACGAATGTATCAACTGTTCAACGGATCTAAAACCCTCAGCCATTGTATGAAACTCTATGTTTGGGTCAACGGAGCCCGCCGTTGAAACTTAAACGGACGCCTGGAAACAAGAATAGTGGCGCCCCAAGCGGTCACGACGGCGTTACTTGTAGCCGGCTTGGCTCAGTGGGTGCATTTTGTATGGAATAGATGGCAGGAAAGTCTATTCTTTGTGCTAGGTGAAACGGTTACGAGTCACGTGAGAATTGAATGTTGCGCCGTATGACAGGGGTTCGAAGAAGAGCGTGGAACGCTGTTTTTGTGGTGTAAGCAGAATAGAGGAAATTTGTAAAGGAAGTTTCCGTTACAGTTTTAGTACAAGGTAAGAAGATGTTATCGTTATTGAAAGTGTGTGAAAGTTTTATTGAATAATGTTGCTTTGGTTATTCTTTAGTGTGATGATGATTAGTGTGTATGGCATAGGATGTGTGTGAAAATAACTTTGTCATAACTGTTGCAAATTATTGATTATGCCATCGACCAAGTGCTTGATTACTATTTTGTTTAATTATATTGCCATTAGAATGCGGTGGGTGTGCTATGCGAGAGGGTGCTTCAACTGCGACACAAATTGTGACTTGAAATTCTTCAGGTTTCCGCGTAATCCGCAACGGTAAGTATAATGTAGTAATTGTTGATATTCATTGTAGGACAGATTTGTATTTTATTCTTCATAAACCATTATCCTGTGAGCGGAATATATATCACTTAGTATCTTGTATGAACTGTGTATTGCATGTTAAATAGTAATATCTACATTGTGAATTTGTAGGATACATCATAACTTGGGGACGAATTTGTTCATATCCAGTGTTTAACAAATGTCTAATGTTTGAATCAGAATAAATCAGTATTTGAACAATGTTTTGTAACAAACAGCACACATTGAATAGTTAGTGTGACATATGGAGTTCACCTGGCAGTTTAACATAAAACACTAATCATAGGAGTAACAGTTTCTTTTTTATATTTTCTGGTTCCGTTTTTACACAGGGCTCAGCTTTGGGCGGAGAGACTTGGCATGCCATGCAGTGCAGAACATGCCAGAACATTGTCGAGGCAGTACATTTGCAGCCTGCATTTCTCAGAGACTTATATCACAGTAGGTGATAAAACAAGGCTGGAGAGATGGGCAGTTCCAAATCCTTTTACAGTGGCTTCACACTCCAATTCAGCCCAACATCATGGAGGACCCTCTGCGAATATCTCATCTTTTGAAGAATACCTTCATGTCCTGGTCCCTACAAAAACATATTCCAAGAAATCCCAAACCTCAGTGACCTAAGAAACCAACCAAATCGACTCAGACACCTCGTTACCTTCATTTGTATACCGTGACATGTTTGTACCAGCAGAAACCTGTGCTCTTTCAAAAGATGAACACCTCCTTTCCCCTTGTCTCTGCAAATAAAAGTGCTTCTGGTGAAGAACTCGGAAGTGTCAACCTTTATTTTGTTGTGGGAGTTACTGACAGTAATAGAGGTAACATGCAGCAGATGGTGCAAAAATCAGTTAATCCTGCTATTTAGGGGATAAGTTTATGTGCAGTGGTAATGATAGTGGAAACACTGTCATGCAGAAAACTTCGTGGTGTGACAATTTATTTAGGCAGAACATTTCCACCCTTGAAATTCACTGCCAGTTAGTGCTGGTGGTGGTGTACTGAGACCACATTCTTGTAGGAAGAGGGTGCAGAGAGTTCGACAAGAGTGGGTTGGCATCCATCATGAAGATGGCACCTTTCAGTCTGGCAGATCAAGAACATGTGAACACAGTGCAAGTGGTGGAACTGGTTTTGGAGAACCATCAAGACACAATTCATGATTTGTCCATTGCACTGGAGTGATTTGTGAAAACCATACCCAACATTGTCCATGTACAACTGGGATACAGCAGTGTGTGTGCATGGTGGGTACCAAGATACATGATGGAAGTTCACGAAAATTGATGTTTGGAGGTGCTCCTCTGCTTCTTCAGTCATTTAAATGAGAAGCAAATGGGTTCCCTGAATCAATGGTGACATTGTAAGACATGGTTTCGCCATTTTACCCGAAATGAGTTTTAATGGAGTGGACACATCCATCTTCATTGAGAGCTACAAAATGTTAAGTGTGCCAGTATGCTTGAAAGCTGTGTCATCTCTAATCTGTGCTACAGGAGTCATCATACAAATGTGTGCTGTAACATGTGATGCTGACTGCATTAGGCTTTTAGCAGGTAGAGGCATGAACATCTGTCATAAGGTATGATCCTTGAGGACATTAATCCCCATACAGTGTACAACAAACACATGTTGCTGCAGTATGGAAACTCAAGGAAAATCCAACATTTGGTGCTGAATTTGCCCATTGAACTATTATTTTTGGACCAGCGACACAACACTTGCAAGGTCACCAATTCTACAACAAGAATAATTCAAGAGCCAATTTATGCCATGAAAATTGTAAAAACCTTGCCAAGATGAGACAAGCACATCAGGGTGCTGTGGGATTATGTCAAAAAATATTGACACGTGATATAATTGTGCTTCGTTATGTGTTGTTACGACTGTCATTCAGATTATGTGTATGACATAGGGAACCTCACTTGTTGAACAGTCTTCCTTACCTGTTCATTGTCATATATGCTGTTTTATTTCATGATCAGAAGTTAAAAGTTTCCTTGTATAATTGTAGTAGAAGTTTGAAATTCAACATATGTGGTCCTGATCATAAAATATGTATTTAGAGTGAAAATGGGTTGTTTCCTCAGTTTTTTGAGATGTATTATATAACAGCGTACACAGTGGTGGAAAAAGTATGTGATATTAAATACTGTGTAAAAATATACAGTATACTGCTCTTGTATAATTCAGTTTTCGCAATGTGACATTTCCATCCATGTTTCATTTCTTAATAATTTTTGGTACAGGATTTGAGGTGCTCACAGCGGTGAGGATTTATAATGTGGTTTGAGTCAGGACACCATATAGTAATGGTAATGAATGTTTTGGAGGAGCATTTTGGGTCTGTCTACACAGGCCATCAGATGATTGCAGCAGTAGGTCCAGGCCAAATCGTCTGTGCTGACCATTTAGATTACACGGTCCCAAAACTGAAAAGAATGGAATCTCGAATCTTCATATTATACATTTTTCATACATTGTCACTTGGTTACAAAACACTTACACGTGTTAGGCAATACATGTGAAAAAGGTGAAGTTTTCCCATTAAAGGCCCAGTGTGGCCCAGAGGGTGGGTAGAGGAATAGCTCTACTCTTACATGAACGCAGCACTAGAAGGGGATGAGTGGTCAGCAGCACGCCCTGGCCGCACTTTACCCCCGGCCTGGACGGGCGGAAAACCTCGTCTCCACCGGGATTCGATCCTGGACCGTCCAGCCCATAGTCGGTCGCTATACCGACTGAGCTACCCGGCCGATACATATTCCTGCTATTTTACATTATACTTTGGTATGAGCAGAAATGTATTACAGGAAATGTAATGAAAAATAGTAAGGCATATTGCCTAATAAATGTATGTATATAGTTTTGCAATAATTTTGAAGGTTTATATTTTTTAGTGCCACCGTGAATATAGAGGGAGTTGGGTTATGGTATGGGCAGTGGGTTGCTTTACCGATGTCATGGTACATAGTTTTAAAAATTACCACCAGGAGCGTGCCACAGAGCCATGCGGGCTACAAGTAACGCCGTCATGGCCGCTTGGGGCGCTGTAATGTGAAGTTTCCATGGAGTTGCCAATCTGCATAAGTAGTAAACTGTGAACGGAATAACCTTTATAACTGTCGAAGTCGTTGATCTGTGGGCGAAGTAGTAGGTCATATAACCGTCACACTCATTTAGGACTTAACGGTACGACAGTCTACCGAATGTCCGTGATGCGTTGGCAGCCGACCCGTGGTGTATGGACTTCACGAAATGATTTTTAAAACGTAGCGGATTTTCGGTGAAAATTTCTGTAAGCAGGGTCAATTTAGGTTACGAATTTCAGTAATTTACACGGGTGTTTCTAATCCAAGCAGGGAAGAGAAATCCAAAGTAACAGCAAGGATATACCTCAAGAGTTGGAATAATTACAGCAAATTACGAATAAAGATACCAGAATGGCCTGTGGATTTAACTGTCCATTAGTATGGGGCATACTGATCATTCTTATAGGTAAGAATTAATGTCACCATTAATAAAACAAATGTGTCTTACAATATAACCTGTTTAGTTAGAACAAAGTAATTGTTGTGCATGGTTCTGACATTCAGTGTCACAGAATATGATTATAATGTGACGCGGGAAAACTGATTCCAGTCTATCTAAGGTCCATTTCCACGTTATTCTCACAGCTATATCTACACATGTAAATTTTTTACTTTTAGTAAAAGTAAATTTACTTTAAAGTGTGCCCATTGTTGTACTGTTATGAGTGAAATGGCGAATTTATTTTGCCAGTTCCATAATATGGGGGTTTAATGAAAATGCACTCTGTATTATGAGAGAGATTTATGTGTGCAATTGAAGACAAGTAAGTGACATCTGCACTTTTTATCCACACTACTTCACTGTGAGGGGACCGTGGTGGCACAGTGGTTAAGGTGCTGTGCTACAAATCGGAAGGTCGCTGGTTCGATCCCAGCTGGAGTCATTGGAATTTTTCATTGACATAAAATCCTTCTGATCGCACCATGGCCCTGGGGTCGACTCAGCCTCTAGCAGAAATGAGTACCAGGAGCATTTCCTGGGGAGTAAAGGCAGCCGGTGCGTAAGGCCGACAACCTACCACCATCCTGTGCCATTGTCAGGAAGTCTGGGAACCTTAACTTCCTGGAACCCTGTGGGCCACTCCAAGCCTGTAACGGGGCTGATTTTTTTCTTTTACTTCACTGTGAAGAAAATAAGGTTTAGTTGTATCAGAACCAAATGATTATGGGGCTGACGTACACGGAAGGTAACTGCATCAAATCACAATGACAGTACCATTTATCTTGTCTGTAAATTTTTTCATGGCTTCATGGCTTTTGTCAGTCCTTCCAGATGTATGCGAAGCTGGTACCCCAAACTGTGCCAATGCCACTTCCTTTTTATCATTTCTTCTCACCTCACCTGTCATAAAGCTGAATAAACCTCAGCAGTTGGTACAGTACTGTTAAATAACACATTGAACTGAAGCAATGTGTTTAGCTGCACATACACAACCATCCAATCAAACACCTCAATGTGCCTAAGCTTGTATTTATAACCTCCCAGGACTTGCCTGGAAGTTGGCTGAATGAAGTGAACACGGTGTTCAGTGCTTTATGCATAATATTGCATAATGCTGAGGTTTCAGTGAGAAATTTCATGGATAGTGATGATAACATTGCTTGAAGGCCAAGGCTTTCCCCTCATTCTATACTGGTGTATTATATCTCTTTACCCTTCCCTCGCCTATGTTAACAAGACCAAAGTGTTAATGTAGTTAGAATAGTTGATCTATTCCATGCACAGAATTAATCAAAAGGAATAATAGTACCTTACCAACTTACTTACATAATCACTTACTTACTTATTTACTTACTCACTCACTCACTCACTTACTTACTTACTTACCTACTTACTTACTTACTTACTCCATGGAGCAGAGTCCTTCTTGAAAAGCCAACAGGTTTTCAGCTAGTCAAGAAATTCCTTGCATTTTATAGAACCCAAAGATTCAGTACCTCATTCACAAGTGCCTTCCTCCTGTCCCTATATTGAGCCAGCTTGATCCAGTCCATACCCCCACCTCCCACTTTCTGAAGATCCCTCTTAGTATTAAATCCTCCCATCTATGCCTGGGTCTCCCAAGTGGTTTCCCCACCAAAACCCTGTATATGCCTCTCCTCTCCCCCATATGTGTTATATGCCCCATCCATTTAATTCTTCTTGCTTTGATCACCTGAACAACATTGGGTGAGGAGTACAGATCAGTAAGCTCCTCATTATGTAGTTTTCTGCACTCCCCTCTTATCTCGTCCCCCTTAGGCCCAATTAGTCCCCTCAACACCCTATTCTGAAACACCCTCAGCCTACGCTCCTCTGTCAGTGTGAGCGACCACATTTCACACCCATACAAAACAGTAGCCAAAATTATAGTTCTGTATATCTTAATCTTTAAATTTTTTAGATAGCAAACTAGAAGACAAAAGATTCTGCACCAAATGATAGCAAGCATTCCCTGATTTCAGTTTGCTCTTAATTTTTTCCTGAATAGAATTTTGATTTGTTAAGGTTGTTCCCAAATATTTGAACTCTTCTGCCCTTGCAGTACAGTACCACATTAACCTATATAGGCCTACACCTTAGAAAAAGTGACAGAAGCAGAAGGAGGAAGGAATATCAAGAGTAGCAAAAACACTGTTGTAAGGCTAAGTATTATTTTTACACATATTTTTACATAAGCATTATTATTTGTCACATGTTATTACATGTCATTGGAAAGAGGGAAGAACAGACAGAAGAAGGAAATTGATAAGATTTGCCAGTAACTCACAAAATAATTGACCAATAGCAAAGAAAACAAAGAAACAGTATGGGTGAAGCTAATATGTATATCCATTGTTGACTGTGGAAATTCTGATCTACAGGCTGGAAGTTGTATTTGAAGTTAACCACTGGTGTATGTAGGAGCAAGAAACGTCTGGATGGTAAAACTGTTATAGTTACAGGAGCCAATACAGGTGAGGACATGATGAGTCAAACTATATGTCCAGCCCCTCATATCCCTTCATTGTTTGCACAAGAATAACTTTCCTTTTTGATGCAGTAATGATTATTTGGTAAAATGATTGCATAGTGTGATGTATTGTTGTTGTCATCATCATCAGTTTTGTTGTTCAAACATTGTCTCCAGCTCTGGTACCTGTTTTTATATTGAGATTTCCTGTCACAAAACAATGGCAAAATTACTCATGATCTCCCATGAGAGATTGTTGTTTGGTTTAGCTTCATTTACTGTCGCCTTCTCCAGAATGTGTACAGAGTTTAAATATTCTGTGTTCAGGTATTGGAAAGGAGACGGCACGTGATCTGGCTGAGAGAGGCGCCAAAGTAATCCTTGCCTGCCGAGATTTGGAGAAAGGGAAGGAAGCTTGTGGTAGGCACTTTGCAGATTAACCAATCAGCTCTGTTGTTGAGTATTTTGGTAGAGAAGTTTTTAATTATCCTTATGGCAGGTGACGTTCTATCAGCATGTTGGCCACTGTCTTCAGCTACTTTAAGCTAGCCTATATCTTGTGACATATAGTTTTTTAGGTGGGAACCAGTTTTTCAGGGAAACCTGCAGCCTCCACCTTTAAGGTGGAGTTTCTTTTGCATTGAAAATGGAAGCAGCATTTTGTTTCAAAGTGATGGTATTTATCTACTGTACTGCATACTTCCAGTCCCTGAAGGCTGTAATTTTGATACATCAGGCAGATTCCAGTTTTCTTATATGTGATGCTATGTCATTGTGTGAGTAGTTCTCAGCTGACTTTTTCTGAAGATGAAAGCACTGGATCTATCATAATGTCAGGAACTGCATGCCCAATGATGCAGCATCACAGCCCAGGAGACCTTAATCTTTAGCAACACTGATGTGAGAACCTCAGATCTCACATTGATAAGTACAGTAGAACTCAGCTGTCTATCAGTGTGGGTGGTGGGAGGGAAGTGATAGTGCCATTCACCAGACAGAGGGATTTAAGAGGCCTGAAAGAACTTACCTTCAGTGGGCAAACATTGCATCTGACTACTGAGGTCACATACCTTGGACCTGTTACAGTCAGGGTATTGACATGGAAAATACAGCTGAACACTGTGTTGAACAAGACTTACAGGGCTTTTCGGACCTGTAAGGGCACATTTTGTAAAACTTGGTGTCTGAAACCCAGTGTAGTGCACTGGATTTACACCAAGGGAGAGACCTATGTTGACCTACACTTGTACAGTGTTGTGGCCAAGGGTTAGATATGAGGCCAGAAGGAGGGTTGTCAGTAGGTTGCAAAATTTAACCTGACTGGCTCTAACAGGGGTGATGAAGATTACCCCATCACCTGTAATGGAGGCCCTTCTGGGACTTCCTCCTCTTCCTGTGATGAATGATGCAGGGATCTACAGACTAAATTGCAGTGGAAACCTAAATCCACAAACTTTGGTTATGCTAAAAATTTAGGGCTATGGAGCTTGAACCCATCTTACAGATGGGAACTGATGGGATGACACCAATATGTGCATACCACAAGTTCCCTGACAGATGTGAGTGACAGAACAGATTCCAACAGGATAACGAATGGGGCCTGGTCTGGTACACATATATGGGTCTAATACTGATAGTGGCACTGATGCTGAGTTGTACAGATGGGAGTCGAGAAAGGGGCACAGCTTCAGTTTTGGGCTCCATGCCACAGTATTCCAGGCCGAAATATATGCCATTAAGGCTTGTATAATGGAGAATGTAGAGAAGGGCTACACGAGTAGGAATATCTGTATTCTTTCTGATAGTTGATCACCCAAGCAGGTCCTCAACCATTTCCAGATAAATTCCAAATTAGGCTGGGACTGCCATCAGTCCCTGGTTTACAGAATACAACTGGTATGTGTGTCAGGACACGTGGGAATTGACTGGAAGTGAAATAGCTGACAAATTAGCCAGGTAAAGCTCCTTGCAATCACTCATAAGACCTGGAACTTGCCATTGTCTTATCTGCATTGGTTTCCATGGGAGTAATCAGGGACTTGACAAGCAGGAAGCACAAGGAGCATTGGCAGTCCATTAGTGGACAAACGCGGGCTAAGGGCCTTCTTAAAACACCCTCTGCTAAAGGAACTGAAGAAGTACTCAATTTGAGCCAAAACCAGCAAAGAATATTGTTGTGGCTGTTAGCAGGGCACTGTCACTTAAATGGACATCTATTGACACTGGGGTTGGTATACATTCGCAGTTTTGTTAGATGCAAACAGGCATTTGAAAAATCCTTGCATGTTCTTTGTGACTATGAGGCATTAGTCGCACTAAGATTTAGGCACATGGGTTAGCATTTTATGAAACCAAGTGACTTTGATGACTTCTTTGTCAGCAGGATGCTAAACTGTGTTCAGAGTGCAGGGCTGCTGAATGTGTGTGAGCGAAAGAGCTGCACGAAAGATTGAGAATGGTCAAAGTGTATGGGTCACTGTGATTCCTACCCATGTATATTCTGTTCTGTTCTATTCTATTGATTTGTACTGCTCTCAGAACCAGAAATCTCACAGTTCAATTCAGTTCTCAATATCATGATGTCTGTACAAATTTATTGTAATATTATCTTCCCTTTATATCTAGGTATTCGTAAGCTTTGCAACCGTAATTTTGTGTAACATTTCAGTTGCCTTAGTAGCTCTTGATGTCTCATTAAAGGTGTGGTATGAGCTTCTAAACTGTTGGCATAGTTAACATTGTTTATAATGTGACATTAAGTAAGCCAGAATGTTTCACATGTGGATTTCATTGTGTTATGTTGGACAATGAGAACTGGAGATGGATGTTTGGAATTCAGTGTTTCAGGTTCGAACCCACCCACTGCCACTAATCACGAATATGCTACAGAATAACACACTCCAGTGGTTAGCATTCTAGTATCGTGCGGTAGAGGTTCCAGGTTCAAAAATCAACTCAGAAACTGGCTTTCCTGTCTGAGGGATGTCAAAGTTCTCCTCACTACCACCAGGAAAATACCAGAAAAATACCTTAAGTAAAGCTAGGACCTTTTCCACATACTCTGCAATTCATTGTCTTCCTTTCATTTGCTGCTGTATGAACTTAGCAGAGTGAAGTGTCTGTATGCAAATTATATATATATATATATATAAAAGCTGTCATGCTTTTATATGTGATTGTCTCCTGTGTTTTGATACCATACAGGTTTGTGGGTTGACAGTGACATTCCTGTGAAATGTTAGCATCAGTCTATGAACTTACACCATGCCAAGAACCATAAAACTATACTGTAACATGAAGAGTCACATGTAGACTGGAATTCATCCAGCTTTTAAATTCCCATGAGTATTAATTATATCTCTGGCAATGTATAATGTAAAATATGGTTGTGGCCATAATGAATTGACAATTGTCAATATTCTTTACGAGCCTTAATACATGTTTGTCTGGTGTCTCTAGATATGGTCTGTGTTGTGCTTTCTGGCTATGTAGCTGATGGCACAGAGTCCATTTATAAAGTGGGAGTACCCATAAGGCAGATCCTTGTGCTCTTGGTGATGGAGTAATTGTCAGCATGATAATATATAGAAGGTACTTACAGCAGGGCTTTCAGCCATGGGGGGGGGGGACATATTCTTCACCAGGGTTGCACAAATCCTAGTTGCCAGGTCACCCACATGAATAAATATTGTATGGTGGCATCTAATATTTCTTGGCGCTCATAATAGCTCTTGCTTCATGTCATGCACCTGGCACTTAGAATTCTGAGGTGGTTCCTATGTTTTATTGGAAAATACGTGTACCAATTTTCTTCACAGTTGTAAAATTGAATGTTTAATATAGCTATACTTTCTTTCTATGAGCTGTAATGTATGCAATTGTGTGACTGTGGATCAAATTCAGAAACCTCTGAATGAGATTCTTCTTTTGTCAACCAACCAGTTCACAGTATATGATGGAGTGCCCGGCGAGCCTTCAAGTAAGAAGCTTCACAGCCAGGGAATGGGTCCTTGGGGGACATAGATTCAGATACTGGTGACTGTGTTTGAAGCCACTACATATGATCGGCATTTATTGTGCACCGATTGTAATTACGAAAAACTTTAAAAATTTTAACCAACTAGCTGTACAATACCATATGATGATTTAATCTTTTACCTTACTGTGACATCTGTATATAATAGTCAATTTCAGCTTAATAGACTTTGTAAATTTAGTATACACAGAGACTCCCTGATGATGGTGCTTATGTATTGAAACACATTTAGGAGTGTTATAGGAGAAGAAAAGTGTTAACACCAAATATTGTGCATTTGTTGGTTAGTAAAAGAAGAACCTATAAAACAATGCATGGTACACACAATCTCAAGATCTCTGAATGAGATTTTACTCTGAAGCCACCTGGGTTACCTAGAATCCATAGATTACATTATCTATAAATTTTGTTGATGGTTATATGAACTGTCTTCTTTTATCTCTTGTTATGACAGATGATATTATTGCTAGCACAGGCAACGCAAACGTAGAAGTGCAGCATTTGGATCTGAGTTCTCTAGCCTCAGTACGAAAATTTGCGTTCAATATTATCAACACTGAGCCACGTCTGGATGTTCTTATCAACAATGCAGGTGCTACCAGAGTGAAACAAAAGATTACAGAGGATGGACTTCTACTTGGCATGCAAGTGAACCACTATGGACCCTTCCTCCTTACATGTCTGTTGACAGGCAAGTTCATCATTGTCTGTACCAAGGTTAGGGGTGTTAAAATTTACGTAAAACAGTACTTTTCTGTGTTGGTGGTAGAGGAATGAAATGTAAGTATGGAACATTGATGGAATGATACTGACATTGAAGAACTTAGGGTCTTGGGTCAAAACCTGTCCCAGTGCCCACTTAGTCAAACATGGATCTCACATGGACTGGCCTGCATAGACAGTGGTCAGAGGTCATTGTAATAATTACAATGAATAACCTTTGCCATAAACGTGTAGCATGGGGCATCAAAACCACATCCATGCTCTTTACTCCTTAGTCCAGACTTCTCTTTACATTCATATTGAATTTGCACTGTCTGCTACAGTTGCTTGGCTGCAAGGTTATGTCACTGACCAACTGAGAGGACAGTTGTCAGACCCCCCAGCTGCACTTTACCGCTGGGAAAGACCTGGTACCCATTTTACAAGAGGCTGGGTGGGCCCCAGGGCCAGTCTGGATGGGTGGACAATCTCATCCCCACTGGGATTCAATCCCGGACCGTCCAGCCTGTAGTCAGTCACTATACTGACTGAGCTACCCAGCCCACATAATATATATATATATATATATAATATAAGGAAATGTATGACTATTAAGCTTGCTATGCATCTGGGTTTGGTTTTTAGGTGAACTCCCTGTAAAGGAACTCTATTATGAATTTTTTTAGTTTTTTGTGCCAATGCAGCTGAGGTCACACTTGCTGAAGTATGTAAATATTGAAACTGCGATGACTTTGGATTTGTCATCAAAATCAGACAGATATCTGGTGTTTCAGATCTGTTGAAGAGATCATCGCCAAGTCGAATTGTAATAGTGGCATCATTAGCACATATACTGGGAAAATTGGATTTGGATGACTTGAATTTTGAAAAATCATTTGGAGGTGATAAAGTGTATTGCAGCAGCAAATTGGCCAATATTCTGATTTCCAATGAACTGGCCAGGAAACTGAAAGGAACAGGTATTTTGTTTAAGGTTTCTTCCTTACTCTACCAATGTCCACAGCTTTTACTTGCGTGAGATAAGTTTGTTTTCTCTTGTGGTTATTGTTGAACATCATTGTGATACAGAGTGAAATTTGAAGAATTGTGTAGGTGCTAGAGAGAAGTCCAAATACTTCCATTATGGCATTTCAATAAAGGTGATGGTGATGGTGGTGGTGGTGGTGGTGATGATGATGATGATCATCATCATCATAACATATTGATGTTTCCACCAGAATGGATCATCTGGTAAAGCATTTAAGTTCTTGCCTTCTGAGTTATGACAGAAATGTGCACTGGAGATAGCTTTGTTGAAGTATTGGTAACGTGCTAGCACAGTATCATGCAGTAGGTCCCCACTTAACACTTCATGAACTGCTTAGGCATTCACTTCGACTCACAACTGCACCTGGACATCGTGTCATGCATGCAGCACCTTTTCACTTGTGTTAACCAACAGTGTCATGCATTTAGGCAGTGAATATTTATTACTCGTAGTAATATGTGTTTGAGTGTGGGTTGGTGGGTATGTGTGTGTGTGTGTACATAAACATACACACACACACACACACAGACACAGGGTGTACCAGGTGGAATCTGCCGTACTTCAGGAGAACATTACTTAACCAGACATACCTATATCTAAAGTTATGGAGGTAATGGCAAGATAAGTTTTAAAGATTAGGAGCTTTGGTTACCAAGTACATATTAAAAGGAGGATGAATTTGTGGTGTATGTAATTTTAACACATGTACTTAACATATGATAGACATCTGAGTGACATAAAGACGAACATTAACCCTTTGGTCCCAGAGTTGACTACATTCAATGCACAGTTCATGCCTAAAATGACGTGTCGCCAAGACCACACAAAGTATTGACAGGTATTTAAATTCCTGGCTTTTTCAGAGTACACCCTGCACTGAATTCTGGTGCCAAAGAATTAAGCTAGAAAATCTGGTATTTGTTTCATAAAAATCATCGTTAGTGTTCCGAGTACTTTACATAGCATGAACTGGCCTGTTTATGGCTTGGCTTGGCTTCAGATCAAGGATGGATCTGTACAGAGTACAGGTAATGCAGTGTGTTAAACAGGTACAGCACCTTTAGCCACAAGAAGACCACATTTTTCTCATGTCATTATCCCTGGAGGTCTTCAGCTTCAGATATAGGTGTGTTTTGTTATATAGGTGTATCTTTTACCTAAGGAACATCCATATATACGGGGTGTCCCGGGAGGAATGTGCGAGACTTCGGGAGAGTGTTCCTTATGTTAAACTATACCGATATAACCCAAAACACCTATGTCCAAAGTAGAACGGTTACGGAGATAATGGCCAGA
>Ga0123357_10006434_pt1 | contig 14333 bp, 8 predicted proteins | sample TergutEmb28metaG_FD_89873 | JGI IMG/M metagenome (GOLD analysis project Ga0123357, IMG submission 89873) | Embiratermes neotenicus P4 segment gut microbial communities from Petit-Saut dam, French Guiana - Emb289 P4 | ecosystem: Host-associated > Arthropoda: Insects > Digestive system > Gut ...
ATTCTATTGTTTTGTGATTTAGAACATACCAGATTGCATTCACCGCAGATATAGCTAAGATGTACCGCCAAGTGAGGATTCATGAAGACGACAGAAAGTTGCAGCGAATTTTGTGGAGAAGATACACTGATGAACCATTAAGAACATGTGAGCTGTCAACAGTGACATATGGCACTGCATCAGCACCTTATCTAGCAACACATTGTTTACAACAGCTTGCAGAAGATGAATCAAAGGACTTCTCACTAGCACCAGAAACATTAACAAACACTTTCTGTGTGGATGATGCTCTTTGTGGAGCCAACACCATAGAAGATGCACTAAGACTAGAGTAAGAACTCATCGTGCTTTTGGGATGAGGGGGATTTCACCTACGCAAGTTTTGTGCCAGTCACCCCAGCAGATTAGAAGCAGTCCCTCCTGAATGCAGAGAAATGGATGTACCCATTGAGCTGGATAGCATTGAAGGCATCAAAACACTAGGTTTGTTATGGCATCCATTATCAGATCAGTTCCTGATTAGCAAAGGAACATGTGCTCAAAGACTGTGAGAGCCTAAAAACTCTCCTGTTAGCAAATGTATTATTTCTTCTATTGTTGCTACCATATTTGACCCACTAGTTTTAATTAGTCCAGTTGTTGTTGTATACAAAATTTTCCTGCAGCAGTTGTGGCTACACAAGCTTGATTGGGATGAGCAACTACCATCAGAATTGTTGAATCAGTGGATGGACATGTATTTGCGTTTGTCCCAAGTAAACAAGATAGCTGTTGACAGATTATTATTAGCAAAGGGACAGCCAACAGAAATTCAGTTGCATAGATTTTGTGACTCTAGCGAGAAGGCTTATGGAGCTTGTTTGTACTTGCGCTCTGTTACTCAGCAAGGGGAAGTAACAACTAAACTGCTTTGCTCCAAATTGAGAGTGGCCCCAGTGAAGAAAGTCACACTCCTAAGGTTAGAATTATATGGAGCCTTACTCCTAGCACAATTGATACAGAAAACAGTACCTGCATTGAATTTGAAAATTGACAGAATCTTGTTATGGACAGATTCTACGATTGTGCTTTCATGGTTAGCAGCTTCAGCTAGTAAGTAGAAGCGTGTTTGAATTCATGACCTCTCATAGCACTATCCAATGAACCTAATGATCCCAGTTATTTGAGCCCAGGTAATTTTCTTATTGATGCTCCGTTGACCTCCCTTCCTCAGCCAGACTTTACCAATACAACAATGAACAGCTTATCCAGATGGCAGCGAGTTCAACGCTTCAATCAGAAGTTATGGAAAAGGAGGTCAGCTGATTATTTGAACAGCTTGCAGCAACGCAGTAAATGGCGCAGCCAGCAACCAGACTTCCAGCCCGGAATGCTAGTGCTGCTTGGAGAAGATAACTTACCTCCCATGTCTTGGAGATTAGCAATTATTAGTGAAACATTTCCAGGTTCAGATGGATACGTAAGAGCAGTAGCAGTGAAAACCAGTTCTGGACAATTTAAGCAACCGATTCATAAATTGTCTGTGAAATAATGCAGAAATCTTAAACTTTAGTGATATGATATATCACGGGGGGAGTATTTTAAGCTTTCATTTCATCATATAAGCAGACTGGGCAGAGGAACGTATTTTACTTCTCTTTCTTTTTGTTTCCATCAGTTGGCACGTAGTGTTTATCGCTGGAGCAATGTGTGTGTTGTTGAATGTAACTGTAGCTGCTTTATGTATCAGTTCAGTTCAGAGCAGTGTGACCAGAGCAATGAGCACCGATGTAGCTGGAAGGGAAGTGTTGTGTTTAACCTTTTGGCGCCAGAATAATTTTTGAATTTTAGCACATCCTGTATATAAAATGTGAATAAAACAGGAACCAAATACATTAGATTTATGAAACAAACTGCATTTGGAAGAGGAAAAAACGGAGAGTATATACCATGTTTAAAATATTCAGTACCTATATTTGTTGAATAAATATATAAAATGCAACGTTTAGAGGTTAGCGGTGCGGTACGACCACTAAAGTCATCGTTAGGCGTCAGAAGGTTAATAGTGCCCAAGTGTACCCACAATCCAGAGAGTTGAACCAAATACAGTTCATTATAGCAACCTCCACACATGAGGGTTGATACTACTAGAAATGTTTGCATCTACATCCAGAATGGCTGTCCAACTTCTTATCTGTTGATAAATGAAGACTAAAGGGGATCTGAAGGGTTAAGTAGGTCTAGAAACTGAAATAGGTCTAAAGTGTGAAGTTGCTCACAAATATGAAGTAGGTCTAAAGGATACAATGGTCTTAAGAGTGAAGGAGGTCTCAGTCCCTCAATACCAACCTTGGTGCATGTACTGACCTGTAATTCTTTGTGTGCCACAAGCCTCAGCGCACATATCGTCATGAATGTGTTTAAGGGTACTGTCAATTTAAAACACCTCCCTTCTGGGTAGGCAGTAGTTGGAATTTAAAACTCCACCATCATTGAAGGGGTAAAGTTAAAGGTGATGCGTACTTACATATTTGATCACTTGTGTCCATCTAGTGCTTAGGTAAGGAAAGGAGGAGGCTGTACCTCTCGTTCTGGTATGCCAGCATGGTATGGTGCCTACGAATACATGCAAGTATCTGTGTGATACAGAAGGTTCTGCTCTACTGGGATGCAACACTGTGACATTAAGTGTGCAGTTCTCAACATTGAATAGGATTGTAGTGCTCTAGCTTCAGGATCAGATGGTCAAAGAACAGTTAGACTGCTTGGAGTTGGACGTCTGGTACTGCTTGGGCCTGAAGCTGGAAGGCATCACAGTTTTCAAAATGTTGTGTACTGCTATTCACCTGGTGACACAGCATCACATCTCAAGAGACCTGATTCTTCAGCAACACCACTGCAAGAACCTCAGATCTCTCATTTTGGTAGTGTATATTCAAACGTTTTATTAAAGTCCTTCTTATTTTCTAATGTGTTAATTTTTTAAGGTTTCGTCATACAAGAAAGCCTGGAGTTCTAGCACCTCTGCTTCCCCTGTCATTCATTGTAGGGTACCAAGCAGACATGGCTTATGGAAACAAATTGCACAGAATTAGATGTAAGTACAAACTCATTATGTGTGGTTGTATTACCCACAGCACAATATTATGACCATTTCCCTTATATTAACCTTTACAGTATGTGCGTCCTAGATGTAGGACGGCATTAAAAACCCCCTGGGGCTCGAGCATCCTACATGTAGGACAGCCACAGCCTCAGCCATATAAATATTTCGCTCTCAATGCCATGGGATATTTAGGGAAACTTCACTTATTCTTAGCACCACACTAGAATTTTTTTCAGCTTCATGCTGTGACTGATTTACCCCTTGATAGAAAACCCCCTGTATCCATTTTTTATATGAGGCTGTTTGTACCTACAGCCAGTAAGGGTGTAGTGCTGATGATGCAACTCTTATTTTTGCTGCTGTCTTCATCTGGCTTGTGAGTGACTGTTTAGCCTGGAGAGTGTATCTATGCAGCATTTGGGTTACAGCGATATTATGGTGGCAGGCTGCAATAAGCAGAACTTTATCTGCCATTATTTTTTTTTTGAAGGGCCCCATTTAGAGCTCAACAATATTGCATTTCATTTCTCAGACTTTGGGCTGAGTTTAGATCCAGTGTTGCATGGAGAGCTTGTTTTTCTTCCCAGTAGCCATTTGACAGTTGGTGTGAGTGGTGGCACAATGAGTCAACCAAGCAAGAGGCCAAGGTTGCTGCAGCACAGTGAAATATCTGAACTGATTGTTGACACTGATAGGTGTGAAGCGTGAGTATCAAGCGACATCAACCTCAACCTTACCGCCAAACAGCCAGTTGTCATGAGTCCAGCAGTTCAATTTCGTCCAATGCCTCTGACGAAGAGGATGCTGGTGAGAGTGGGCCAGGTGAACAGACTCAACAGCCAGTAACGCTGCAATAGACATGTCCCTCTTGCCCTCAGAGCAGTGTAGCGTACACATACACGGGCCCCAGGGGAAAGAAGGACAATGAAGCATCACACATAAATGACAGCTCCAGTTCACTTAGCATTTTCCTTCTGTATTTTACAGAAATTATCACTCTGCTGGTGGTGAAAACTAACCATTACTACCATGATTACATAGACAGACTTGACAATGAACCCTCTCCTGAACCTGACGCTACTGAAGTTGAAATGTTTGTGTTTCTGGCATTGACAATACAGATGGGACATGGCAGAAGAGATAAACTGACAGACTACTGGGCAACAGTGGACCAGCTATACACACCTTTCTATGGCACTGTGATGAAACAGGACCAGTACCTTCACATTCTTCGTTACTTACATTTTACTGACAACAGGAATGAACCTGATAGGACAGACGAAAATTTTGACAGACTGTGGAAGATACAAGACCTGTCTGAAATTCTAAATGCCAAATTTTCCAAATTTTACAACCCTTCCGAAAATCTGGCTGTTGACGAAGTTATTGTTTCCTTCAATGCGAGTATTTCGACATCAAAATTTTCAAACTTTGTGACTTGACTGGATACACATATATGAAAGTATACTTGGCGAAGGACAGACAGCACACGGCACAGCATGTGACAGTGACAGAACTGAGAAGGAAGATAGAAGGTTGTGGCCGCAATTTATGCCTGGACAATTTATTTTCCTCCCCTGAATTATTTGATGACTTGGTGAGGAAACAGATTTACTGTTGTGGCACTGTCAGGCCGAACAGGAGAGGCATGCCACAAGACCCAGGACTAAAGACAACAAAACTGAGAAGGGGAGATATTTATGTAAGAATCAGGGCTGACTTGATGGTAATACTGTGGTGGGACAAGAGAGACATTTGCACATTGACTAATATTCACAATGCCGCAGTGGAAGGTAATTTCTGTAATGAATGAGGAAAATCCATAAAGCCACAAATTGTGACAGATTATAACCATCATATGGGCTATGCAGAGAAGGGTGACAGAATGGCCAACAGTTACTCCATCAGCTGTAGCACATTCAAGTGGACGAAAAAATTGTTCTCTCATCTGTTAGACCTGGCCATTCTCAATAGCTACAATCTTCATTCCTCGTGTGGGGGTAAGAAAATTTCACATAGAGATTTTCGATGTACCCTAGTGAGGAATATGTTGGCACATGCTGGACCAGAACGGAGAGTACCAAGGCCATTTGGTAGACCACCTAACGTTGAATCGCATGTCGCTAGGCTTGAAGTCTGCGGCAGCAAACATTGGCCTATCCCGTCTGAGATGCAGCTGAGGTGTCGCATGTGAAAGGTTGGGGGTGTGGCACAAAAAGTGTTCGTGAAGTGCCGTATGTGTGAAGCGGGACGGTGCGTTAAAAAAAACATGTTTTGAAGATTACCACACAAAGGCACAGTTCTAATATCATGTGTGACCTCCTTAAGAAAACCTGGGACTCAAGCCAATATGTAAGTAAAATAAACTGAAATTTTTGCATATTCCATACAATTTTTTGTCTGTTCACAAATTAAAATTATTACTGCCTTCTTGAACACATGCAGAAATGTGTCTTGTCTTATTTCCCAAAAAAATGTTGTTTAATCCATTATTTAATCTTGTTTTGTTCCCGTAATATTAACGTTTTTTTGTAAACCATGTGCTAAAATTTAAGTACTTAGCAAAAAGAATGTCATACGCGAAGGTGGACTGTAGCCATTTCAATCCCGATGCGAAAAGGTTAAAAAGTTGCCTGGACTATGTGACTAGTATTGGAGAAAATTCTGAGAAAAAAGTGCAGGACACAACCACAACATAAATGCTGTTAATAATTCCTGTTAAAATGTGGCAAAGTTTAAATGTTTGGGTATGACAAACAAATCTAAACCCCATACACGAAGAGGTTAAGAGCAAGTCATGAGGTTTTCATGGCTGTGTGGGGAGGATGTCATTGTTTCGGACACGATGCCATCTCACATGGTAATCACTTCGCAGTTTTTCAAAGGAGTTAGCCTTCATCCAGGATTTAGAGGTGTAAGAAAAATGCTATGGCAGGGCCAGAAGAGGAAAGACACTGGCACAGCGTCAGCAGTTGATGGCTAGCTGGAATGGTTTGTGGGCCATTTGGGGTGTTGAGGGCATCCAGTAGGTAGTACTGGCCCTAAGAAGATCCATGTTGTGGAGTGCAGTGGAGATAGTGTACTGCACTTTGTCACCATGAGGGTTCAAAGAATCAGCTGGGAAAACTAGATGGAGTTCACAGAGTGACAGGAAGAAATGGAGCCATCTCTTGCCAGGTCAAGTGCAAGCCATGGCTGGCCACATTGGTTGGTGTGGGTGCATTTACTGTAAACGCTACAGCCCATTGAGCCTTCTGTTCTCCTGTAAATGTCAAAGTCTAGGAAGGGAAGGTGACCACCCTTTGCTATCTCTGTGGTGCAGTGAATGCCATTTAGGATTGTTCGATATGTTGGGTTAGATTACATATATGTTGGCAACAACAGAAATCAGTAGGAATCCCAAAGGCCAGCCCTTCGGACTCCTCACAGAAATGTCAAACGCATCTGACTTGTGTAAAGGTCAGGACATGACAGAGTGGAGCTGGGATGTTATGCTGACATTGTCTGTCAACCCAGGAGATGAAGTCCCCCTTAACCAGTACTCTGGTGAACACATATACCATCTACCATTGTGTCCTGCATTCAGACTTGTGGAGACTCCAGTGTGTCTACGAGCACGGTAGAATTCTTCATATGGTGGGGCAAGCACCCCACGAGGTGGGCTGAGCATACTTGCCTGATGTTTGGACAGCCAGTAGGTTTGGACTCCGTCTTTCTGAATCTTATGCGATCTGTAGGGCCGCACTGGCCCTAAACCAAACAGGGATAGTTGTTGGTGGGTCCCCAGAGTCAGAGTGAACTTCTTGAGGTGAGCAGCAGCTAATTTCAGTAAATGCACAGTGTGTCATTATTAAATCTCCACCTGCCTTCATCTCAGTGGTTCAGTAAATCTTATTAATAGCTGAAATCTTCAGTTTTCGGTCACATCTGAGGAAGGTCAGTGTAGGGTTTCAACTGTGGCCCCTGACCAGATACAGTATGAAGTGGTTGTGGCATAACTGAAGGTAGTGTGACGTCACGAAATTTGAGGTTCTTGCAATGGTGTTGATGACGTTTGAGGTTTTCTGCAGGGTGATACTTTGTCACTGGGTGAGAAGCTCCTGATGCTGTGAAGGAGTGTAGTGCCTTTGTGTTCAGGGTCAAGCATTCTTGGAACTACAGCGAATCTCTCTTAAGACATTACAGAAATTACTGGGGTGGATATTGAAATGTTAGTGTGTAGTTTATAAAAACATATCATTCGAACAGAACAAGATAAAATTATGAAATAAATGTCATTTTGTAGAAAATAAAACAAATTATACAGAATGTCATTAAAATGCAGTAAATTATATCGTTGCCTCACTATATAAAATGATTTTATAGTGGTGTTTTGCTATGTGCATTCACACATTCGAATTCAGAGCATTGTACATTTCATGCCAGTTTGTGATGTTCACCTGTACAGTACAGGACATATAGTGCAAAACATGAGCAGTTTGATGTGAACACAAAATGTGTATATAAATTTTGCACATGCAGGATTTCAGAATGTTGAAATTAAAGTAAAACAGTTTCAGTCACAGTGCACTTCATTACAGCCATATTGACACATTCACCATGACATTGCTGCATGCTGTGTGAAAGGCACATCCAAAAATTGATGGCAGCACAGTCATTGTCGTGTAATTTCTCACTGTAGGTTTCTACAGATTAACGCTGAGTTGCTAATCAGTACCTCTGATGTGTGTTTAAAATGAAGTTCAAGATTAATCATTATGAACTGAGAGCATTATTTTATCATTGTATTTTGGTAAACAATTGACCAAATGGTAAACTGTTTAAGATTTTGATGTGAACATTCGTCAAATTGGTGAAAATTTTGTTGCATCATAGATGGGAAATCCTTTCAAGTGGGAGGTGTATTAAAGGGCAGTATATATGGGGAAACTTCTTAAATGGGGGGTGTTTTTAAGTGGATTTCGCTTCATTCATGTGAAACAACATAACATCGCAGATTATGTGAATACTCAGCAACACTCATGTGAGAACCTCAAATCTCATAGGTGTAGATATTTTCTTCTGACTTCATAGGTGTGTATTCAGCCAGGTTTGTTTTTTGTATTATGAATTTCTACAGTGGAAGCTGAAAACATAATGCAGTTTGAAATGGACTTGCTAGAGTTACCATGTGGGTTGCCATCTGCCTCATCTATTGATCAAGCCAGATTGGACAGTGATGAAAAGAAAAAACTTCACCCATCAGTGCCTCCTATATAATTATAGTTGTTTGATGACAGTGTGAATTGCTCAGACTGTACCATGCAGTATCAGTGACACCTGCAGAACAGAGCATGTGGAAAATTTTTCTTTTTATTCATTTTTGAATGTTAATTCTAATGTTGTAAAGCAGATGTTTTCAATAATATTCAGTACTAAGGTTTGACTTTATATGGTTGCAGTTTTGTGCCCAGTAATGTATATTGCAATGACAGCTGTTTTGTGCCCAGTAATGTATATTGCAATGACAGCTGTTTTCCATTCATGTTCTTTTTTAAATTATTTAACAACATAAATGGAAAATATGTTTAGAAAATAGGTAATGTAATGTAATGCCATGTTGGCAGAGCTGCAGGTGTACATTGCGTGTGGCATGATGATGTATGTTGGTGGTTCTCAGCCTACAAGTTAGGAAATGACATCTTTCTGCAACGAAGTTCTGATTTTGACAGCAAAGGAAGTTAAATACATGTACATAACTTGACAGAGAAATAATGTGAAAAATATTAATATAGATGGTAGTTGGCTGGGCCATTTGCAACAGAAATTGTGCTGCTGTGGCACCCAGCTGTGAGCAGTGCCTGCAGTGACACGTGTATATGGGAACTGTCCTGAAATGGTTAGTAACTAAGGTTTGACTGTGTGTGGAATGAGTATGCAGTATTGAATTGTGTAATGGTGTTTGGTAGTCAGGTGGCTGCAGGACAAACATGGTGACTTCCTGGATGTCATGCAGGTAGTTATTTGTAGAGGATGGTACCAGATACCTTGGAGGCAGAGGTTCCTCTTTGTGAATGAATAATTTGTTAGTCATATCGTAGTTTCACAGAAGCTTTGGCAAGTGTGTTCAAATGTGTGAGCACATTGTAAAACAATGATTTTTTTTTTTTTTTTTTTGCATTTGAAGGTCATTTTCATGTCTGATAAAGCTGAGGCAGGAAAATGCTAAAGAGCTAGTTGCTTGACTGTCTAACTGACTTCAGCATTGATATTCATGGACCTTGGCATTTGGGATTTTGGCCTTCTGTGATGACCCATTTTAATATTATTTTTTCAACCTTTTGTGTGTGGTTCTGACCGACCAGTATGGATAGCGTCATATGTCAGTGAGTGAACCTGCCCCACTCTCTTGCTACTGCACAGAACTATGTAAGCTGAGTCAAGCTCTGCCTGTCATGGTTCTTGGTTGAATGATGGAGGCTGTCCTGCAGTTCAGTGTATTTTTATGCTTCCAAAAAGGAGTTTGTACATTATAAAAACAAACATCCATGACTTGTATGTGCCTTCAGGCCCTATTTTATAGTGTTAATACTATATTTCTAAAATTCTTGAAACCAGTTTGGCATGTTACATTGCAAATGGATTCCATTGTTTTTGTCAGTTTTGTCAGTTCCAATTAATCATAAATATCTGGAATGTACTGTAGGCTCCATAAAATTTATTCAGGTCAGTAGAAGACAGTAACTGTTACATACATAAATTGCAGTTTTCCTTATTTTGTCCTTGGCAGAACTCAAAATATAGGTACTGCAGAAGTAACTCCTGCAGTTTTTAGATCTTCAGAAACAGAATCTGAACTCTCGTTCCAGAAAATGGTGGAAAATTATCTTAATAGACATTCACATTTTTTACATATTTAGATCTTAATGTAAAAAACTTTCAACAGTTGATCTAAAGTTACTGTATGCAATTTTACAGACAGATTATTCAGTAATGAGTCAATTGTTACGTAGCATCTTGTAGCAGTGTTCATGCATTGTGATGGATGCAGCATAGACGTGGAAAAGCCTTAAAATTTACCTTGAAGTATGATGAATTTCTACATCTGTTTCATGTAGCAAATGTGATAATTGTATCAGGAAGACTATATTTGCCTGTGGTGTAACCATACATTTTGTATTGAGAATTGATTTTTGTGGGAAGGCATTCCTGTGTCACTATGACATTCATTGCATTGTGTTACATGTGTTCTTACACCAAGTTAACACGGTGAGACTGATTGTTGGATTGATTGATGGGTGCTACACTGCATTGGTAATTCAGCCAGGAGGAGGAGGCTTGATCTGCACACTGTGTGGTGCACGTGAGTGAGCCTTGCACATTCAGCTAGGTGGTTCCCGGACAGTTGCGCAGCAAAGTGGCACAATTCACGACTCCTGTCCGATAAGCACAGGTTATAATATGGCCTCCCTCACCCAGAAAGCCACTTCATACCATGAGAACACCAGCTGACCTTGCAAATAAGTGATAAGAACATGCAATAAAATACTGTATGTTGTTTTTACAAAGAATTTGAGTAAAAGCAAACAAAACAAAAGCAAGCATATAAATAACATGTGGAAAAATCAAAGATCACAAAGAAGTCAATTCACAACCTTGCTAATCTACAGCATTTCAGGTGAGGGGGTTGAAGAATTTCTAATCAGCACCCTGCCGGCCTGTGTGAGGGGACTTAGTTAAAACTGTTGCCTTGGGGCTTCTGCATGTTATGGCTTTAAATACAAACTTTGCTCATGGATCTGGAGGTACTTTTTACTGTTTGAAATGCTGCAAAAGCAGGAGTCACAAGGTGAGCTCTTGTTAAGTGGGGTCGACTGTGTTTTTGTTGTTCACTGTATAACGGACTCCTGAAATTAATAAATATTGTAGCAGTGTGGTAGTAAAATTTTTGTGTTTTTCAAACCATCTTTTCTTGTTACTGGTTCTAGTGTAATGTTACCTGTTAATGGAAACATTTTGTTGTGTTGTGTTGTGTTGTGTTGTTACATGTGTGTAACTACTGCTGTTGTTTTAACATTGAGCAGTGCAGTATTACATATACAAATAAAGCAAATAAATTTAGTAATTAATAATATATACAGTGAAATCAGATACTACCCAAGGTAATTCTGGGAGCTGCATAGTGACATAGTTCATTGAATGTAAGCTGAGAAGTAATAACTGACATATTTTATGATTGTAACAATCTTAGTAATTGATCAACTCAGTGCACAAATTCTTGTTTTATAATAAGTTTATTATATTCCTCTATGTGTTTCGAGCACTATGTGCTCATCATCAGGAGGTCAAAAGTGTATTATACAACATCTGGTATCATCACACCTGTAGGTGGCCATCCTGTGCACAGGTAGAGAGCTGACCTGTGCGCAGGACGGCCACCTACAAGTGTGATGATACCAGATGCTGTATAATACAATTTTGACCTCCTGATGATGAGCACATAGTGCTCCAAACATGTAGAGGAATATAATAAACTTATTATAAAACAAGAATTTGTGCATTAAGTTGGTTAATTACTAAGATTATACTGAGATGCACGGTCAGCAAAACATTAAAAAAAAAAATCCAGGAAATGGTACTGAAAAGTTATGATTGGTGAGGGGCAGATGAATATAGCTGTGGATGTTGGCATGACTTCAAATGGAAATTAAGTTTAGGTCCAGCGTGACTCTAACTAGTTGCGTGGACCATTGTACAATATCTGAAGGTTCAGTACTGTTACACAAGGGTGTACCACTTGCCATTATCTTGAGCCAGATGAATCCAGCCCAGGCTTTTGCATCCCATCTCTTTAATCCATTTTACTACTCTCCCATCTTCACCTGACTCTTTCCAATGGTCTCTTTCCTACATGTTTCACCACTACATGTTTTACCACCAAAACCCTGTATGTGTTTCTCCTCTTCCCCCTTTATGGGCTACATGTCCCACCAAATTCATCCTTCTTGATTTGATAATCCGAAAAAATAAACTGAAGCAATACAGACAACATATGTGGGACCCAGTAGACATTGTAAAATTCTGAAATTTCGGCCCAATAAAGCTGAATTCTCTCGGTCAGTAAATGAAGTCCCTTCACATATATATAACACCAAATACTTCTGTGTTGCACAGTGAAATGTAATTGCTCTGGAAGTAAAGTAGGATAACAGAGTGCTGCAGCACCTCCATGTTACGCTGCTGTATGGCTACATTATTGTGAAGAACAGCAGTGTATGGACGCATCACAAACCAGTTGAGAAAACTGCATGACCTGGAACTGCATGTACAAGTCTGTTTATACAGTTATACATTTTACTGTTGCACACCAATATATATGTTTCATTAATGACCTTCACTGTAAAGTAATGATGGAAATTTTTAAACAGTTGCACTTGTGCACAGAATTAATACAAGGAATAAACGCCATCTTCACAGAAGAAATGCCAACCTTTTAAAAATACATTCTGTGCTGGAATCATAATTTTTAACAGTTAACCATGTAATGAAAAAGCACAACTGAAAGCAGCATTCAGAAGGTACTTTAACACAGGTTCATTTTACTGTGTTTATCAGTTTGTTGTGTGTTCAGCTCCATACTGCTGTATATAAAGCGTCTGTAGTATTTTGCACTGTAATATTTCTGTATATTCTGTATGTTTATGAGTTATTCCTAATGAAATCAGTACATTGACCTTTTACCAATATCATACATTTTATTGTTTATCAATGAATATGTCCAGATATTTTCTTCATCACTGTTGTCTCATTGGTCGCAGGGTTGAGCGTTGTGACAGTGGCAGTGTTCAGCCTCCCAGGTGTTACCACGTATGGTGAAAGTTGCAGATTTTCCTTGATGGGGTGACAACTGTCTTGGTGTTAGGACAGCAGTCCAGCATTTGGTGGGAGGTGTTGTCATGAGGTACAGCAAGGGCTGTGACGTGGGGTGCTCTATATATGGTCAGATTTTTTTCTTAGGTAGGTTGTAACATTTGGGGAGGCTGTGTGACCAGGTCCAGCCCACCTTGTGTCTCTCACATCAGCTCTTGCAGAGCTGCCGGTTCATATGCAAACTATTGACCTGGTCTAGTTGTGTTGTTTCATGCATGCATTCAATTAAAATGAACAGCAATGCAGTACCTGGAATTACTGTGGTTTGTGGAACAAAGGGAAATAATGCATCACTCATACTGGTAAGTTTGTACGTTTCAGCTTTTATCGCGGACATTTCTGTAGTAAATGTAATTGAAGATATGGGTTCCCCTCCTGCCTCACAATAAAATCGGTTAATTACATCCAGACAACTCCACTTATTCTTAACCTTTGCACTAGACGGAGATGAGCAGTTAGCTTAACGCCCCGGCCATTTTACCACCACGAAAGAGCCCCGGTACCCACTGAAAAGGAGAACGGGTGGGCCACCCAGCTGTTCAGGACGTTTTGTAGCAGTGAAACACCTCTTACCCTGATATGATTCGAACCCCGGACCGTCCACCCCGTAGCCTAATCGCCATACCGACTGAGCTATTCCGACTGCTCATTTCAATCAATACCTTCAAATTGGTTAAACCATCGTTCAAAACTGTTGGCAGAAGACACTGTCCATGAGTATGGCAGTGTCGCGGGATGTCCAGACGGAGCGGATGAATGATTGGTTTGACTTGTTATCCTCGTACCTGATTCCTACTGCAAAACATCTGATCGCTTTCGAAAGCACATGGAACTTCAAAACAAAATAACTTGCAGCTTGTTGTGATGTCCCTGTCCTCATTAAAACCCACGCGCGGTTTCCATGAACTGTTCTACCCACAATGCCTCACAGCATCACGTGTACAGACTGGCGGGGCGCAACATCCATTACAAACCTTGCTTTTGCCGTATGTGCGAGGTCTTTTGTTTTCAACGTTTGCTATATTCATTTTCATCATACAGGGTTAACTACTTATATCCATTTAGTGTTCTTTATAAATCTTTATGAAAAACCTGGGTAGCTCAGTCAGTACAGATACTAGGCTATGGGTTGGACGATCCAGGGTTCGAATCCCGGTGGAGCAATGGGTTTTTCTGTTCTCCAGAACGTTCATACTGTCTCTGGGGCTCAACCAGCCACCTATTTAATTGGGGCTGCGGGGTCCTTTTCCGGCGGGGGGGGGGGGAGTGGGGGGGCGGGTATTGGCCCTAACCACCCCACGGTCCTACTTTAAGAAAGGGGTGGACCGTTCCCCCCCTC
>Ga0123357_10006436_pt1 | contig 14332 bp, 3 predicted proteins | sample TergutEmb28metaG_FD_89873 | JGI IMG/M metagenome (GOLD analysis project Ga0123357, IMG submission 89873) | Embiratermes neotenicus P4 segment gut microbial communities from Petit-Saut dam, French Guiana - Emb289 P4 | ecosystem: Host-associated > Arthropoda: Insects > Digestive system > Gut ...
ATTGCTCTACCTTTACCCTTACCTTTCCCAACATAGTGACCCTGTACATGCTTGATTACAAGGGTTTGATTCTTGAGGACAAACCCTATTTTCTTCAGCTCACAGCTCGTACCTTGTTTATACAAGATGTTCTTTGCTGCATATGAACCCACTATCCATTTTTTGTTCAGTGCTAAAGTCTGGAACATGTGGAGATTTATAGATTTACTCCTTAACCGATTCTTCATGGGGTGGTGAACAGACACAAATTTACCCTCGGTTTATCTTGTTTATTCGGAGAGGTAGCGGAACTCGCTTGGAATTATTGCTGTGTATTTTACGCACATAAGAGCCACAAATTTGCACAAAACACAAGTGTATCAGTACATTTTTCGTATTACGCTAACTGTATGGAGAATTTTCTTTTTGTCATAATATTTGTCGGTTTATTATTAATGTATTTATCGCTGCCTTGGAAATCAAATGCAAGATCAGAGTTAGTGTAGGAAGATGGAAGCATTAAACAGCGGTCTTTTAAGCCATTTTACGGTGTCGTAATTAGGTATACGTGATACAGTGTCGAACGTAGCCGAAAAACGGAACACTATACCAGGAGTCTCAAACTTGGACAGAACGCGGGCCAGTTCAAGAATTAACAGACAGGCAATGTACGTATAAACGGAATATTTAGGCGCGTTCGCGTAATCGCTTTCGTCGTGGAAACGCAATAAGTGTTACATATTCTGACTGTGTGTTTGTAGCCTTAGTCGTCCAGCACGCAGTGCTCACGCGCCGTATTGTATTACCATATTTTTCCACATTAGCTCATAAACGGCACGACTTTCGGAGAAAGTCAGTGAACGTAAAATATGTGTATTGATATTCCGTACAAGTTTAATCTGAAAAAATTCTCATTCTAAGAAGAATTCAGTGAGATATGATCAAAACTGTATATTGGTCGACATGTAAAGTACCCGCTATTCTTTTCGTATTTCAATAAAACTTGAATTTCATCGACGGATTTTCAAAATATCTTCAGATATCAGATTTCATGAAAATCCGTACAGTGGAAGCCGAGCAGTTCCGTGCGGACGGATGGACGGACGGACGGACAAAGACATGACGAAACTAATAGTCGCTTTTCATAATTTTGTGAACACGCCTTCTATTGTAGCGGGCTGCAAGTTATTTTCAACCACAGAATGTTACCTGCGTTGTTTAGAATTAACACAGTATTAAGAATGCTTCATTATCATAACTCTGATCAAGAAAGATGCCCTTTCACACTCAGGGTTACCCTTTGCAAGATCCGATGTTTGAGAGAAACCACAATTATGTTCAATATTAAGACAGCAACGGTATTTGCCCTATTATAGTATCACTTGAATTGTGAATTAAAATAAAGATTTAAAAACAAGTGACTTATTTTTATGAAAAATGCCGAATGTGCAACGTCTGCAGGGAAGCAAGTGGTTTTTGTACATATTTGAAGCACCAGTTTTTGTTATCACGTAGTCTTAAACATGGGTCTGCGGCCGCTCGCTTCCTTGGATAGGTGGTTCAAATCCCGCAGTGGGCATGGAGGTTTGTCTCTTGGGAGTGTTGTGTGTTGTCAGAGCAGAGTAGAGTTTTCTGTGACGGGCCGATCCCTCTTCCAGAGTAGTCCTACCGAGTGTGTGTGTGTGTGTGTATGTGTGTGTCAGTGAGAGTGATCAAGTGCAACAATAACCTCCTACACCTACCACGAATATGTAGAGAGAGGTCAGACTAAGAAGAAAGACAGAATTTTAATTTTCTGGTTGTTTAAGTCATTATACTATGGAGACATGATTTTAAGGACTAGGGAGCCCAAACCTGGCTGTTCTGGATTACTCTGTACTCAGATATGTCGCTGACGACACAAGAATGGAGCAACACTCTGTTAAAGCCATCTAAAATATTTTTCCGAAAGTAAATTCGTGATATTTTAACTGTGAATTACAAGGCAATAGAGAGAGGACCCCCCGAAGGTATCCTTACTTTGACGCAGTGGTGGGTATTGCGTCGCCAAAGGATCCTGAGAGCTGTGCCGGCAGTAGCACAGCTACTGTTACAGTCTCCCTTGCCAGACAGATCAAAGGTGATGACGCAGACAAAAAAGGAACCCCTGGTTCTCCGGATTGGGATTTGGGCGTGAGACTGATAACCCCACCCCATAAAAAATATGTCCGATGAGAAGCTTCTAAAATTGGAAACGGATGGACAGTGAAGAACAATTTTGGAAGAGGCTAAGGTTCACCAAGGACGGTAATGCCAGTAGAAGAAGAAGAAGAAGAAGAAGAAGAAGAAGAAGAGAGGAAACAAAGAAATAGTAGAAGAGCAAACAAACGGAAATAACGGGAGATATAAGGGACAGTTTATTTCGGGAGTCGATAAAGAGCATCACTTTTTTTGGAAAGTTCTTAGGATTTAGCCGGTTGTTCGTATGATAGCAGCAACACGTAAATTAATACATTATAATGATGAGAAGTACTGGCTTCGAACAAGGGCCTCGGAATTTTTATTTACTAGTTGATAAGGCGCTTGAATCACGGATTTCATGCAGTAAATATTAAAAAGTATCTAGTTCATACGGCACAGTAGACACTCATATTCTCTGGTACAGAGTCGAATATGTTAATGTTGTTCATAAGGATCACAGACGTACAAAACAAAGAAGCGAAGTTCGAGGACTTTCCAAAAACAATGATGTCAGGGACATAGGGTAGCATTGGAGGGAAAAATGCTTTCACTTCATAATATAATGCTTTTCAAAAGAAAAATTAATATTTATTCTGATAAACTTACGTAAAATTTAAAAACAATTTTGTGGGCAAAATTAGCAGAGATGTCTTTAAATACTAAAGCAGATTGTGTCTGTATAGCTGGTAATCCCGCTGCTTTAAAAGGGCTCAAATGCTAGTTTTCTACAACCGTAAAAATCGGTGGCCTCACGTTTTATTTACCTCAATCTACACAATAAAACCAACAATTAGACACATGTGAAATGTATTTATCACACGTTTTGTAACATGTAATAAACACAATTCCCCTCACGTGCATTTGTTGGTTCAATTGTTCAGATTAAATTATCATTTAATGCACAGATGTAGAACGTATTGGATTTATTTACCTCGTTCCAACATCAAATCTTATTTTTTACGTGATTTCCTCATAAACATGTCTAGTGATACGCGTGCTGTAAATATAGTAAAGTGAAAAAAGGGTCAATTTGTCCCTGTCCACACCATGGAGGCGTTTCGGTTTTAGCCAATTTTGCAATAGGAGTTGAAATAGAGGTTAGGGAAGTTACGTGTTTTTGAGATGTGAAGCTTTGCAGTTTGTAGATATGTAAAAAATATTTTGTAGAACGCTGATACCTGGATCATCAGCGTACGAGGAACATAATACCTTCCCTACACAAAACTGCGAGGAATTTAAAATCATACAGGGAGTTAAGAAAATCACAGGCATATTGGGGCTCGTTATAAATAATGCCGTTTTTAGTCTGACTGTAAGAAAAGTTCCAAATACAGATTAATACAAACCTATCATGAAAATCTGTAAATGAAAAACTTTGAAAGCGCGAAATGTCTTAACTACCCTCTTCCATATATGTATGTATAAAAAAGAACTGAAGCTCCAACCGTCACCTAATGCCGCATTCGCGTGACGCCACAAGGGCAAGTTTTTACTTCTCGCAGGCGGTCATTAGGACCTGCCTCAGTCATCAAAATTGTCCGACGATAACGTGTAAAGCGAAGGTCCATTAGCCGTTTATATAAAAAAAAAGATACAAAGCAAAACATAAACAATACATGAAATTCGTCTGACGTTGTTCAATTGTGATTGAAATCATTTTAAAGTAAAAATACATTGTTCTATATTTTTATAAGATTGGTATGCTAAATAATATATTTCGAACTTGTATTAAGGAGGTGTGTGAATCGTGTTTCTGAGATTGTAGTTAGTTGATGAGTAAATGCTTAAATGGAATGGAGAGAAAATGCATATTTACTAAATTAGTGCTAGCGATTTTAATCGATATGAAACATGTAGAAACACGGGAAAGCGTATGTCGATATCGAACTGTTTTAGATGTTATCCTTTGCACATGGCGTTTATTTGTCATAAACTATACACTTAACTTTAAAAAATAGCGTTAAAATTTTGTTTCTTATAATAAATTTGTTTTTATTCATTTTAAACCAAGCCAACAATCGTAATTATTTCTTGTATTGTTATTTCTTTATTGACTATAACCAGACAAAAATTCATACAAAACTTTTTAAAATGAATGGTATTCGTTTTTTACAGCACCTGCTCTTGTACAAATAAGTAGGGGTTAGTTTACGCGGTCAAAACTTACCCGATACCTCGATACGCTGAACAAACATCGATATCGAAAATGTTCTTACTTTTAAATAGTGTAGATTTTTAAGGTGAACAAGATCCGCCATCATTTTTAAGAGTAATTAATTTAAGAATAATTGAATGGTTCGGATATGCGGGACTTACGGAAGAAACAACAACAAAAACAACAACCTCATTCCAACAGTTGGCAAAACAGATAATGTTCCATGTTAAGTAATCAGTAACAACATTGATTCCATTGATCTAAGCATTTGGCATTTAAGGTTTCTAAAACAAGGCCGACCGTCGTTTTGAAGCGCAGTGGCATCGATTTGTATTAAAGTACGCTTCTTATTTTGATCCTATGATATTGGCGCCACATCAGGCTAAATGAAAGAAACGTCTGAGATTGTTTTGCCATTATTATAATTGTACTTCAGTTATTATTTTGTGGCACTCGGTAATTGACTAACAAACAAATTGGTTGAATATGTACTAACTCTGTATATTGTAGTATTGATTTAAGACAAAATTACTGCAGAACTACTTACGTTATATTCCCCTTAGACGTGCACTGTCGTGAATAGAACAGCCTAACACTTGTCCTTATTCTGCTCAAGATGAATCTATTTAACAGAATTACGCACTATTTTTCTTAAGATCTATTTCAGTCTTGTAAATAGAACCAACTTGGTGCACATTGTTTTCTTAGTATATTTATATTTATCAATCTCTACATGTTTCGGGCGAATATTGGCCCATTATCAGGAGATACAACTGTGTTTATGCGACACTTGGTACTTGTTATTTTGTGTGGATGACTGTCTGGTATGCAGGAGCATATGCTCCTGGTGATGGGCCCATAGTCGCCCGAAATATATAGAGATTGATAAATATAAATATACTAAGAAAAAATTGTGCAACTTGGTTTTATTTACAAGACTATATAGAGATGCACGGTCAACAAAACATAAAAACCAATTTCAATATTAATCTTTCATGTTCGTCTTCCAAATGACGTCCTCAGTTCATATTTTCGGACTGAAATTTTGTACGTATTTCTTACGTTTCCCATTCTGCTACACCGTGCACAAACCATCCTTATACTTTCCTTATCCGTATGTCTAAGGAAAAGCACAAATTGCGAAGCTCTTCTTTGCACAGTTTTCTGCAGTCATTTGCTGCTTTCATTTTCCTACGTCGACAAATTCTCTGACATATAACATGTTAACCCTTTAGCGCCTAGTGGTTGTTGAACATACATGTATGGCCAAGTTCCATTTTGTTCACACAGTTTATTTATATGTTCAGTATGTGTCTTGAAATAAACGAAAATTACTTACATCCACAACACTCACCAATTTTAATGGAAGCCTACTGTGTTCTCTGTGAGATACGAACAGTATCTTTGTGTATGTAGGGTCATTATTTTATCTGACAACTGTCGGTTGTCATATTATGTCAGCTCGTTTATCGTATCAAGCAGCCCACTAATCAGCCAGCCCACACGCAGAGCAGAGTAGAGGCGATAAATTACACACTGCAATTGTCAGATAAGATTACACAAATACTGTGTAATAAAGTGCATTAATTGTAATCTTGGAAATGAAAAACGTGATCATCCTTTTTCGATGACTGGTATTAAGGACTTTCAGGGTCGGTTTAAGACATTGCTGGGACAAATATGAAAATAAATTTGGGACCCTGCCCAAGCTAATCTTGAATTGACAAGGCAGGTACAACACGCTGATGTACAGCCAGGCTTTTGGGACCTCTCGCATCCGCATAGATTACAATAGCTTAATTTCGGGTCCGCTTTCGTTCAAATAACAATACGTTTACGTGTTTGTTATTTTGTTCGTGTTATTTAGCGGCACGCTGAAAGTCTGAGATTCTGTAGTGTCGGTTATAATGAATATGGAGCATCGGCAAAAAGACAAAGACAAGGGAAACAAAAGTACTGAGTGACAAGGCTGTCTCAGTGCCAACTTGTCAACCACAAATCCCGCACGGACTGGCCTGGGATTGAAAGAGCGATTCCTGCCTGAGCCGTGGCACGGTACCGTATTGTGTGTTCTGGCGTCTAAAGTAATAGCGCACTTACTTACTTACTTACTTACTTACTTACTCCGTGGTACACAATCCTTTTTGACAAGCTAACCATTTTTCAACAAGTCAAGAAATTTCCCTCATTTTGTATAACCCAAAGGTTCATTACCGCATTCACAGTGCCCGTCGACTGTCCCAATCCTGAGCCAGCTCGATCCAGTCCATGACCCCACATTCCACTTCACGAGTACTGTAATGTACTGTACTGTACTGTACTGTATTATACTGTACTGTAATGTACTGTACTGTACTGTACCCTACGGTACCGTACCGTACCGTACCGTACCGTACCGTACTGTACTGTATTGTACTGTACTGTACTGTACTGTACTGTACTGTACTGTATTGTACTGTACTGTACTGTACTGTACTGTACTGTACTGTACTGTACCCTACGGTACCGTACCGTACCGTACCGTACTGTATTGTACTGTACCGTACTGTACTGTACTGTACTGTACTGTACTGTACTGTACTGTACTGTACTGTACTGTATTGTACTGTACTGTACTGTACCCTACGGTACCGTACCGTACCGTACCGTACCGTACCGTACTGTATTGTACTGTACCGTACTGTACTGTACTGTACTGTACTGCACTGTACTGTACTGTACTGTACTGTACTGTACTGTACCCTACGGTACCGTACCGTACCGTACCGTACTGTATTGTACTGTACCGTACTGTACTGTACTGTACTGTACCGTACTGTACTGTACTGTACTGTACTGTACTGTACTGTACTGTACTGTACTGTACCGTACCGTACTGTACTCTTTATTGGAAAATTTTGCGTTTTTCAGTCCGAACTTGGTGATGTAGTGCTTACACCCTTGAGCTACAGTTTAGCAGTGCTGTTCAAATCTGGACCAGGAGACAGGACATTCTGGGGGGTTTTGTGGCTCTAGCGATGTTCGAATTGCATTAGTACACAATTCCTTTCTTCCGCTTCCATGCTATTTATTATTCACCAGTAGCCCCGTTATTCGACCTTATACGCGCCGTACTATTGGTATTGTCGTAAAAAAATCAGTAAATAAAATACCTAAATTCGTCATATTTTGAACGTGACGTTGCTTAAAATATGATCTGACTTGAATTCAGTAAGGCCTGGGACCTTACTGGTTGATAAGCTCAAAATTTCATGTTGATTCAGCAGTATAAGTCATGGCCCACGCGAAATTAAATTTACGACTCGTAATATAAGCTCACAATATCCTGACTCATAAACGGTATATGACTGATATTTAGTGTTTTCAACAAAACACTGTCGATGAACAGTTATTTACTAGAAGCACATATTTTTATGGTGTACTACATTATTGCATTTTTGCTGGATCATGCATTTATATTTACACCTCTTGTCTATGTGTCCGTATGGGCGGAATATATTATGAACTGAAATGCTACTCATAGGTAATTAGTGATATTGGAACACATGCGAACAATATGCCATGTTCTGAATTATTGAATTTCCCATTAAATATTTATTTTATTGCTTCATATCCTTTTCTATTGCAATTCACTAAGTTTCACATTCGATTCTAGACTCCATCGCCATGCCTTATAATGACTAATAACAGTTTTGTTTGTTTCTTAGAAAAACGATATAAAAATGTGTCATGTGTAAACGTTTTTCGTGCTTGCTGTAATTAAGGGCAGGATTGTGAAACTGTTCTGTACACGATTCCTGCAGGATGCCAGAAGAAACACCTGTGTTACGTTCATAAGCCCCGTTTCTTTTTCGAGAGCACCATCGATCAACTGTCTTCTCAGATACCAGGAGTCAACCGTGGTAGACTTTTCATTCAGTTTATTCGGAAAAATATTGGAATTATACTTGAAAAGGTCACGAATACTGTCCTTCACATTTCTAGGCGTGTTCGCACCGTCGCGAAAAGCTCCTGTTAGCTTTTGTCATGCCCTTCCTTCTGTCTCTCTATCCGTCTGTCTGTACATGTACAAACGCGGCTCTCAATGAAAGAATTTCCTTGAAATTTGATGTTACGAACTTCATGAAAATCTGTAGAGTAACCCCAAATTTGGTTAAAATCAGGCAAAGTATCGGACACTTAATGTGAAGACCCAAGTCAGTGTTATTGTTTTCGGTGACATTAAAACCTCACACAAGCTCACTCTTCGAGGAAAATTGTGTCAGGTGGTTGGGATGGATGAGGGGGTATAAACATTACGCGAACGCACCGTAATATTACGTTATACGTACATAGCATGTCTTGTTTCCAAGTAATTTCTCGTAATGTTCCTGACAGCGGTGGTTGTAAACTCTGTAGCTGATATATGGTCCTAACAGACATAAGTCTAAAGCTTTATGACGAAATTGTGTTAGTAAACCGAAACATAGAACTGTGAGTATATTGGAGACTAAAAAATTAATTATTTTGGCATAAGACATCATGTAGATTTGTAAATGCTTATGGAAGTTTCTGACAATGTTGCTGCTTCCATTCTCAGGGTATGTGCACTTTGAAAGTGGAAGCAGAAAGCTACTATAAAAGTCAGCAAATATTGATTAGTTGACAGGGTGTCATAGCCCAGCAAAATTGAATCGTCGTCAGCAACATGGTGAGAATATCAGATCTTGCGTGCTGAAGAATGGCTTCTTGGTTATAGATACGTGAAATTGTGGAAACTTGTTCAAAAGAAACTATGAACAGACAAGTTTAATTGTGATAAGTGTTGCGGTGCTGATTGGCACTGGTTAGGTGCTTATAATAAAACCAACTAGATGCACTAATTTCACAAATTTACTTTTGGAATAAACCTCTACATGTTTCGGACAGTTCCTCTGTCCATTATCAGAAGATTTTCTCTGTACACACAGCAATGGTATATGTCATACAGGTTTGCTGTGTGTACAGTGAAAATGTAATGATGATGGACAGAGGAACTGTCCGAAACGTGTAGAGTTTTATTCCAAAAATAAACGTGAGAAATTAGTGCATCTAGTTGGCTTTATTATAAGAGTTTATCACGATGCACGGCCAACTGAACGTCAAACTGGTTAGGTGCTTTCGCATCCCTTCCCAGTGCCTGCTAAATTCGCTGTCTGTGTCCGTCCGTCCGTTCCTTCATCTGTGGCTATAAATCAGGAACTGCTGAGGGAATTTTAGTAAAATTTTATTTTCTTCTTTCCTCAAAATGAGACAGACGTCACAGGAACTTTACACGAGCCATATTTCCGTTCGCACCTGCGGCACATACAATCTGTCCATAAGTCCATGCCAAAGGTCAAGTGTCGTCTGTCGCTTAGACTTCATTGGAAAGAGGGTTTATTTCTTTTTTTTTTAAGTGTAGTGCTGTATTAAAACACAACAGCTGAGCTTCACTCGCCAGTGTTAGTTTGCACTGTAAAATGTTATTCTAGCAGTCGAAATCAACAATTGTAAATTTGTTACTGGGATACTTAATAATCTCATTATAGTTTTCCCTGCGTAAATAGCGGAAAGACGCACTAAAACATTCAGAGTCGCTTGAAACATTTTACAAAACAAAATATAGAGGAAGAAACAGAGGGAACGCTAACGCGCCTAATGTGTTCTGCTATGCATGCATTTCCCTACTTTTTTCATTATATCGATATCTGATTATTCGTCGCATTTCCTTAGTTTTATTTAGACTAATCACAATAATGGCACTCCACCAGTGAAACAATATCGGCTGGGACTTTTTGAAGCTACAATTTTATAACTGCTATCAGGCTCCCCTGTTATTTTCCAGCATGTCTGTCCAGTTCGTGAACTAATTTTAGGGCTCTCTTCATCGTACAATAGAATCAATATCATTCTGAACAGAATATTGCTATTCTTAACTGTATGCTTATTTCTGCGTGTTTTGACTACGGAACTAACATTTCTTCTAACATTGTAAATATTCGAGGCATATCGAAGTCTTCCTTTTCTTGTTCTGTATGCAGATATTTAAAAAGGAATCCGTACTTGGCGTGTGAGGCACAGGATGTGTTCCTACTTGCTGCTCGCGACGCTTGTCCCTCTGCTTCACCCTATACACACAGACGCCATGTGCACATCATCTTTCGTAAACAGCTACGACAGGCCAACCGTCGTCACTTTCTGCGAACCGAGATGAGGCTGCGTGTTGTTTCAGTGTTCCTAACAGCAGTTTTTGTTAAGTATGAGTGTACATCCAATACAGAATTGACTAAAAATCAGGATCAGGACGGAACGTCCTGATCCTGCTTGCAAGCTGTCAGCAAACCTCTATGACATGTACCAATGCTGTGTGTACAGTGAAAAACTCCTGATGATGTACAGAGGAACTGTCCGAAACATGTAGAGTTTTATTCCAAAATAAAGTTGAGAAATTAGTGCGTCTAGTTGGTTTTATTATAAGAATTTATGACGAAGCACGGTCACCTGAACGTCGAATTCAAAATAGTTTTTCTTGTGTTTGCTCTGTATACTCGCTATGTGCCGTAACTGCTCTGCGGTGTTCGCAATGAATACAGCCCGATTACGAAAAGGCGTGTGTTCATTTCACAATAATAATGTTAATAATACTATCGCTAATAGTAATAGTTGCCATATGCCGCCATAAGGAAATGAGGGAAAGAAAGAGAACGAAGCGATAATGCACATGGATTGCATGCCTCACAAAGCACTATAATATCAATTGACTCATGACTTCTTCCTGGAACCCCCTTTCTTTCACTTTAGTTCCATAAACAAGCAGGCCTAATAGGTATTCTAGATTTATACTGAAACTTTTAAATGAAAATTGCTAGTAGGAAGTCGTAATTGGAGGGAGCGCATTCATAGTCTTGGGAATGTATTTCATTAAATTACGTTAAGTGTGAAGACGTCCACGTGCAGGAAAAGAGACCAGAGTAGACGGCACTGACACACCGAACATCCACACATTTTTTGTGTTTTTTCTATTACAAGAATTGTCCGTAACGAGGCGCTTGAAGAAAGATGCATTTTCAGGTTCAATTCTTTTCTCTACCTCTCAACGTGTAGGTGGATTCTCACGTTACACATTTCAATTATGTTACGTTACTTTATATACCGTTCCCTGATTTTTTTGTAAAGTAATTTGTAAGTTTACTGCTTTATGTAAAAGTAGTGGGATGTTAAAAGAAACAGTTCTATAGAAATACCTCTAATAAATTTATTGACTTTTTTGGACTTCTACCGTCGTGTGTATTCGACACACTACTGGCATTCGGGGACACGGTCGGTCACCATCTTCAGGCTTGCGTCTGCCAAACCAAATGTTACTACCAGTGACCAGGAACGCACTTCGCTCATGCCTGCCTGATGTTAAGTGAGATTCGCTTAGACGTATTTTCTGAACTAGTACTGAAATATGTGCCATTTACTAATTCGACAATCCGCATTTAATTACAGTCTAAATAATAATTATATGTGGGTCGGGATTACTCAGTCGGTATAGCAACTCGCTGGGCGGTCCGGGGATTGAATCCCGATGTGAGCGAGATTTTCCGTACCCGTCCAAACCGGCTCTGGGCCCCACCCAGCCTTCTATGCAATGGATATCAGGTCATTTCCGGGAGTAAAGCGGCCGGACCGTGGCGTTAAGCACCCACCGTATCTAGCCCCGAGGTAGAAAAAGGCTAGAGATATTCCTTTAATCCCCATCTAGACCTTCTTGGTCTGTTCTAGGGCGAACTTTTTCTTTACCTTTATAATTATTATGAAGTGTGTTTTGGAAGAAGCAAGCCTGAAGATTGTGAACCTGAAATGTAGTAGTGTGTAAAATTATAATACATACGATTGACAAAGCCCATAAAGTCCATCATTACAAGCATCACAATAAATCGTCAGAACTGTACAGAATAGCAAGACGGCCGTACCATCATTTCACAAATAACTTTTAATTTTGAAATCTACGTAGTTCACTCACCAACAAATGCACTATTTATTAACTTGGTTAAAAGTTTTAAATTTACATTAAAATACACAATAATATCGCCCCTACATGTTTCGGTCATTAAAGACCGAAACATTTAGGAGCGATATTATTGTGTATTTTAATGTAAATTTAAAACTTTTAACGTAGGTAATAAATAATGCATTTGTTGGTGAGTGAACTACGTAGTGAGGTTAACTTTATTAGCTACGACTCTCTTACTGGAAAATATGGTGGTAATTACATTTAAATCTCTTGTCGATATTAATTAAACGCCGCAGTTTTCATCCCAATTTTGTAGGCTGTTTAAGTTGAGCAATATTTATCGACACATACAATATTTATCGACACATACAATATTTATCGACACATACAATATTTATCGACACATACAATCGTGTTTGATTATACGTTTAGTCTGTGTTGTACAGTTCCTGCAAAAAATCAATTTTACTCATTCTGTGATAAATTTTGTAATCAAATGTTAACACGCAACGGAATTATTTATTATTGATATACAGATGATCACACAAGAAACCAAAATGCACTTTATGTGCAGGAAACGTTAAAAATTCACAACTGCAAAATTCTTTAAGTATTTCCTTGCTTTCAGTGACATTTTTCGTTTGGAACAGTAGCCTTTCAAGAATCTGTGTGATGGTCTATAATATTATTAACAAAATATATTTACGCTTTTTTCTTGAATACGAATTATTTGTGATCTTTTATAATTGGAAATTTTGTGTGTTGCTGTATATGACGTACATACTGTGATAAATGGAAGCAGAAAGAGACATATTTGTGAATTTATTAACGTTTCGCTGTAGTATAAAAACAGTGCTTCTGTGGCTATGCAATTTTGGCTCTGACATTAAAGGAACAACGTGCACTGTATGTGTTCGAGAACAGAGTGCTGAAGGAGTTACATGGCCCTCAGAGACAGGAAGAAGCAGGGATAGATAAAGTTGCATATTGAAGTGTTTCATGAATTTTACTCCTCCTTCAATATTATTCATTGATGAAATTGACGTGAATGACTTGGCATGAGCACATGACAAGTATGGGGTAAAGCACATGCAGGGTTTTGGTGCCAAACGTGAAGAAAAGAGACAACCTAGAAGACGTAAGAGAAAATGAGAGATATTAATGTGAATCTTAAAGAAATAGGACGATTGAGTTTAGACTGGCTTTATCTAGCTAATTAAGTCGCAGGATTTTTGAGTGCGGTGGTTCTATAAAATCCGGACAGTTTGTTGGGTAGCTGCGGAGCTATAAGCTTCTCAAGAAAGACATTCCTCCACTGAGCTTAGTAGTAATAGTAGTAGTAGTGGTGTTGGTGGTGGTGATGGTGGTGGTGGTTTTGGTAGTGGTAGTGGTGGTAGTAATAGTAGTTGTGGTAGTAGTGGTAGTGTTAATAGTGGTGGTGGTGGTGGTGTTAGTGGTAATGGTAGTGGGAGTGGGATTAGTGGGATTGGGAGTAGTGGTGGTGGTGGTGGTGCTGGTAGTAGTAGTAGTAGTAGTAGTAGTAGTAGTAGTAGTAGTAGTAGTGGTAGTAGTAGTGATGGTGGTAGTAATAGTAGTTGTGGTAGTAGTGGTAGTGGTAGTGGGAGTAGTGGTAGTGGTGGTAGTAATAGTAGTGGTGGTAATAGTGGTAGTGTTAGTAGTAGTGGTGGTGGTGGTATTAGTGGTAGTGGTAGTGGTGTTAGTGGTAGTGGTGGTGGTGAGGACGGTGGTCTTGGTAGTGGTAGTGGTGGTAGTAATAGTTGTGGTGGTAGCAGTGGTAGTGTTAGTAGTTGTGGTGGTGGTGGTGATAGTGGTAGTGGGAGTGGAAGTAGTGGTATTGGTGGTGGTGGTGTTGGTGGTAGTAGTAGCATTAGTGGTGGTAGTAGTAGTAGTAGTAGTAGTAGTAGTAGTGGTGGTGGTGGTGGTGGTGGTGGTGGTGGTGGTGGTGGTGGTGGTGG
>Ga0123357_10006437_pt1 | contig 14332 bp, 9 predicted proteins | sample TergutEmb28metaG_FD_89873 | JGI IMG/M metagenome (GOLD analysis project Ga0123357, IMG submission 89873) | Embiratermes neotenicus P4 segment gut microbial communities from Petit-Saut dam, French Guiana - Emb289 P4 | ecosystem: Host-associated > Arthropoda: Insects > Digestive system > Gut ...
AAATTTAAAGAATTAGTTGAAAATGAAGGCGCATTGACCTTTGTTGATGGTCATGTACTGGGTGTTGCAAAAGGAGTAGATCCGGTAATTTGGGAAGGATTGCAAGCTCATTTTATGGGAGAAGCAACCGAGGTAGGAATGTATATCGCCATGAGTCGCCAAGCCGACAGAGAAGGTTATCCTGAAGTAGCAGAAGCTTTTAAACGCTATGCTTTTGAAGAAGCCGACCACTGCGCCCGATTTGCCGAATTGATTGGCGAAGTTGTCTGGGATACGAAAACCAATTTGGAAAAACGTATGCATGCCGAAGCCGGCGCTTGCGAAGACAAAAAACGCATCGCCACATTGGCAAAACAGCAGAATTTAGACGCTATTCACGATACCGTTCATGAAATGGCTAAAGATGAAGCTCGTCACGGCAAAGGATTTGAAGGTTTATATAATCGTTATTTCAAAAATAAGTAACGAGTTAGTTCAAAGGCAAAAAGATTAAGTTAGGGTAGAGACGTTGCATGCAGCGTCTCTACATTTTTTAAAGAGTCTTAAATATGGATTTTGCCTCACTTTAATCGTTGATTTCAATTATGAAACCAACGATCGAAGATTTGGAATTGAGTTATATGCTGAAAGCGCCTGCTGTAATTTTTTCACGGAATATAAAAAAAAACATATAAAAAGTAATTATTTTCCGAAATTATTCATAGCTTTGTGCTTTGTAGGATATAAACGTAAATAAGCGTTTATATATAAAATTTGATGTGCGCTATGGATAAACTTCTTGATGCGGAAAATATTGCGAATGAAAATATTTCCGAAGAAAACAACACCGCTGCCAACTTGGCGGAAGAAATTGATGTCGTTAATAATGAAAACGATGGTTTAAACGAAGAACCGGAAATGGAAGAATCTGCTCCAGAGAGTGAAGAAATTGCCGAACCCGAGTCGCCGGATAATGAACCGGAGCCATTGGACGAAGAACCCGAATCATTGAATGATGAACAGGAGTTACCTGATGATGAACCTGTTAACAAAAAGGAAATCGACCTGTGGGATAAAAGCCGACTTCTTGAACGCTTAGACGAAATTGTTCATCTGGACATCAATGAAAGTATAAAAAATGAAATAGAAGCTTGCAAGCAGGCGTTTTACAAAATTAAGAAAGCTGAAATAGAAGAAGCTGAAAAAACGTTTATCGCCGGTGGTGGAGCAAAAGAAGATTTTGTGTCGGAACCCGATGAAAGCGAAGAAAAACTGAAAGAATTGCTGGCTATATTCAGGGATAAGAAAACATCATTAGTCGCTCAGGCAGAAAAAATTAAAGAAAATAATTTAGCGGTCAAAAAGCAAATCATTGAAAAACTGAAAGAGCTCATCGAAAGTAAAGACGATTTCTACAAAGTATATAACGAATTTCGAAAATTGCAACAACAATGGAAAGAGGCAAAGCAAGTTCCGCAAGCTGCTATAAACGACTTGTGGAAAGACTATCAGCACTACAGTGAGAAATTCTATGATTTACTGAAGATAAACAACGAGATGCGGGATTACGATTTCAAGAAAAACTTGGAATTGAAACAATTGCTTTGTGAATCGGTAGAAAAATTAGAAAATGAAAAAGACGTTATTTCTGCTTTCTACCAATTGCAGAAATTGCATCAGGAATGGCGGGAAATCGGTCCGGTTGCCAAAGAACTCAGGGAAGAAATCTGGTCGCGTTTCAAAAAAGCGTCTTCGGTTATCAATAAGAGACATCAGGAACATTTCGAATCTTTGCGCTCGCTTGAACAACGCAATCTGGAGGATAAAACAGCGCTGTGCGCAGAAGTTGAAACAATTGATTATTCCAAACTCTCCACATTCAAAGATTGGGATGAACAGAATAAAAAGGTGCTCGACTTTCAGGAAAAATGGAAAACCATCGGATTTGCCCCAAAGAAAAATAATGTAAAAGTATTTGAACGATTCAGAGCGGCTTGCGATGTTTTCTTCCGGAATAAAAGTGAGTTTTACAAGAATATCAAGGACACTATGGACGTGAACCTTGAAAAGAAAAAAGCGCTTTGTGAGAAAGCGGAAGCGCTGAAAGACAGTCAGGAATGGAAAGAAACAAGCGATCAGCTGATTGCTTTACAAAAGGAATGGAAATCCATAGGACCTGTTTCCCGAAAACATTCCGACGCTGTGTGGAAACGTTTTATCAACGCCTGCGATTATTTCTTCGAGCAAAAAAATACGCATTTTTCTTCACAGAAAACGGAAGAAGTGGATAACCTGAAAAAGAAAAAAGGAATTATCGAAAAAATAAACGCTATCGACGTCAATCTCCCGACAGCAGACGCGGTAGCCATTATCAGGGATTTGATAACCGAATGGAACAGAGTTGGTTTTGTTCCGTTCCGTGAAAAAGACAAAATTCATAACGAATACCGTAAAGCTGTTGACAAACACTTCGACCGCTTGAAATTAGATGAATCCGAACGGCGCTTGCAAACATTCAAGTCGAGCCTGAGCGATATTTCTTCGGGCGACGAACGGTCGAAGAACAAACTGCTGAATGAACGTGATAAGTTGATGCGGACGTATGAGCGGCTTAAAAACGACATTCAAACCTACGAAAACAACATCGGCTTCTTATCTGTTTCTTCCAAAGGCGGAGGCGGTTTAATGAAAGAAATGACCCGCAAAATCAGCAGCCTGAAAGAAGAACTGAACTTAATCGTCAAAAAAATAGAGGTAATCGACGAGAACTTTGAAAGATGAAAATAGGCGTTTTATCATCAGGCGGCGACTGTCCGGGAATTAATGCCACCATTCGTGGAGTTGGAAAAACAGCATTGACCTACTATGGCATGGATGTCATCGGAATTTGCGATGGATTTCAAGGCTTGCTTAACAAAGAATTTATTCCTTTAGATGATAAATCGTTATCGGGATTATTAAGCTTAGGGGGAACCATTCTGGGTACCTCTCGCGAAAAACCTTTCAAAAAATTATTGGACGGCGATGATACAAAACCGCAAATCATCATCGACAATTACAAAAAATTGGGATTGGACTGCTTGGTTTGTATCGGAGGAAACGGTACGCAGAAAACTGCTTATAAAGTATCACAGTTGGGATTGAATGTAATTGGCATACCGAAAACCATTGATAACGATGTTTATGGAACCGATGTCACTTTTGGATTCTATTCGGCGGTTGACATTGCAACGGAAGCAATTGACCGCCTGCATTCGACGGCTTCTTCCCACAAGCGAGTAATGGTCATCGAATTAATGGGTCACAAAGCCGGATGGATTACGCTTTATGCAGGAATGGCGGGAGGAGCAGACGTTATCCTCCTTCCCGAATTAGGCTGTGATATTAACAAGGTAAACAAAGCAATCCTCACCCGAGCTAAAAAAGATAAGCCCTATTCAATTGTGGCTGTCGGCGAAGGGTTGGAATTGAGCGGAAACGGAAGTAAAAACGGCAACAAAGTTTCCCGATTATCCAAACTTATTGAAGACGGAACCGGCTTGGAAACCCGTCAAACAATTTTGGGTTATGTACAGCGAGGAGGAAGTCCTTCGGCTTTTGACCGCAACCTGGCAACCCGTTTAGGCGGTCATGCAACCGAACTGATTGCAAAAGGTCAATTTGGACGAATGGTCGCCTTGATCGACGACCGGATCACTTCGGTTCCATTAGAAAAAATAGCCGGAAAAACAAAATTAGTTACTCCTGACCACGATTTAATTGTACAGGGAAAACGAATGGGAATTTCGTTTGGCGTATAAAAAATAGCTTTTCATTTCATCTCATTTGAATAATAATACCTATCTTTACAATCGCGAAAATTAATAAAATTAGTTTGAAATATATATGGAAAGTGTATTAAGTATTAAAGACAAAGTGATTGTAGTCACAGGCGCCGGAGGCGTATTAGGCGGTAGTATATCCAAAAGCCTATCCCAATCCGGAGCTAGAATCGTAGTATTAGATATTCGCCAAGAAAATCTTGACAATCAAGTTCATGAAATAAAAGCAGGAGGAGGCGTAGCTGTTGGATTTCTCTGTAATGTTTTAGAAACAAGCAGCTTAGAAGATGTTTCAAAAAAAATTATTGAAAAATGGGATCGGATTGACGTTCTTATCAATTGCGCAGGAGGAAATGTTCCGGGCGCTACCTTGACCGCCGAACAAACCATTTTTGATATGAAATGGGAAGACTGGGAAAAAGTAGTTCGCCTGAATCAGGACGGAACAATTCTTCCCTGCCTGACATTTGGGAAAATTTTTGCTCAGCAGAAAAAAGGTTGCATCATCAATATTTCGTCGATGTCCACCTATTCAGCCCTCACGCGCGTACCCGGCTATTCGGTTGCCAAAACGGGAATCAACATTTTCACCAAATGGTTAGCCACCGAAATGGCAATGAAATTCAGTGACGAAATCCGCGTTAATGCGGTAGCGCCGGGATTCTTTATTGGAGATCAAAACAGGGCTATGCTGATTAATCCAGACGGTTCGCTGACCGACAGGAGTAAAAAAATATTGGCAAAAACTCCGATGGGACGGTTTGGAGATATTTCGGAATTAAACGGTCTTGTTCAGTTCCTTTGCTCCGATTCGGCAAGCTTTATTACGGGAGCCATTATTCCAGTCGATGGCGGATTTTCGGCTTTCAGCGGAGTATAATCTTGAATTTCGAACTGGTATCCGATTATCAACCGACCGGCGATCAGCCGGAAGCTATTCGGGAATTGGTAGAAGGCGTGAGGCACGGGGTGCCTTACCAAACATTATTGGGAGTCACCGGTTCTGGAAAGACTTTCACTATTGCTAATGTAATCAAGGAATTAAATAAACCGGTTCTAGTTTTAAGTCACAATAAAACCTTGGCGGCTCAATTATATAGCGAGTTCAAAAGTTTTTTCCCGCAGAATGCCGTTGAATATTTCGTTTCCTATTATGATTATTATCAGCCGGAAGCCTATCTTCCATCAACTAATACCTATATTGAAAAGGATTTATCCATCAATGAAGAAATAGAAAAATTCCGTCTTTCGGCAACGTCGGCTTTATTATCGGGAAGACGGGACGTAATCATCGTATCTTCCGTATCCTGCCTGTATGGTATCGGCAGTCCGGACGACTTCAGAGAAAGCGTTGTCGCAATTAAAAGAGGAGGACAATTTTCCCGCAATCTTTTTCTGCGTAAATTAGTCGATAGTCTTTATTCACGCAGCCAAGTCGAATTTTCACGAGGAAATTTCAGGGTGCAGGGCGATACCGTCGATGTGTATCCGGCTTATATGGATATTGCCATTCGCATATTGTTCTGGGGCGATGAAATAGAAGAAATTCATACTTATGACCCACTAACCGGCAGTATAATCGAAGAATTTGACGAGTTTCAGATTTATCCCGCCAATATATTTGTGACTACCCGTGAACGAATTAATCAGGCAATCGGAGAAATTGATGTGGATTTGGGAGCGCGAGTGCAATTTTTCAACAACAACGGTCAATTTCAGGAAGCTAAACGGTTGTACGAACGGGTTACTTATGATTTGGAGATGATTCGCGAATTGGGCTACTGTTCGGGAATCGAAAACTATTCCCGCTATTTCGACGCCCGTCCGCCCGGTAGTCGCCCTTTCTGCCTGATTGATTATTTTCCCCGTGATTTTTTGACCGTTATTGACGAAAGTCATGTCAGTGTCCCGCAAATTCGCGGAATGTACGGCGGCGACCATTCCCGCAAACTCAACCTGGTCGAGTACGGATTCCGGCTGCCGGCAGCGATTGATAACCGCCCGTTGACTTATGACGAATTTGAATTGCTCACGCCGCAAAAAATATTCATTAGCGCGACACCTGCCGATTTTGAACTCCAGCTGTGCGAAGGGATAATCACGGAACAAGTCGTCCGTCCGACAGGTTTGCTCGATCCGCCAGTTGAAGTCCGTCCCAGTTTGAACCAAATCGACGACTTGATGGAAGAAATTCAACAGCGAACCGAACGGGGAGAACGCACCTTAGTCACCACCTTAACCAAGCGAATGGCAGAAGAACTCAACGCCTATTTTATGCGGATGGACATCAAAACGGCTTACATTCATTCGGATGTTGAAACATTGGAGCGCATTGAAATCATGGAAAAATTGCGTCAAGGATATTTTGATGTCCTGATTGGCGTAAACTTGTTACGTGAAGGATTGGATTTGCCGGAAGTTTCGTTGGTTGCCATTCTTGATGCCGATAAAGAAGGCTTTTTGCGTTCGCATCGCTCATTGACGCAAACGGCAGGTCGGGCTGCCCGCAACATCAACGGAAAAGTTATTTTTTATGCAGACAAGATAACCGAAAGCATGCAGAAAACTATCGACGAAACAAACCGAAGAAGGGAAAAACAGTTGGTTTACAACGCAGAGCACGGTATCACTCCGCAACAAATCGTTAAAAATACACAATCCACTTTATTGAGGACGGAACTCAAAGTCGAACCGGCAGCCTATATCGAAAAGGAAAATCTCAATATTGCAGCCGATCCCGTTGTTCAATACATGACGAAAAAAGATTTGGAAAAACTGATTGCCAAAACGAAAAAAGCCATGCTGGAAGCGGCAAAGAAATTGGAATTTTTAGAAGCGGCTCAATATCGCGATGAGTTGGTTAAATTGGAAGAGTTGAATAAGAATAATTATGCAGAATGACAAAATGCAGAAACATATTAATTTAAATTATATTGTAGCATATTTTGGGCTTTGTTGATAGCAACATTTTTTCTTAAAAATAATGTGCGTAAAAATAGCACGACAGAAAATAAATTACACAATATGACATAATCATAACTAAAACAATAAAAAATATTATAATGTGGACTTTTGCGATTAATATAGTCTAATTACATCTCACACCTTTGTAAACGAAAAATGTAATTTATACAAAATATGAATATATTTTCTTCTAAATTAAATTCAAATGCTATTTTTTATGTATAATTTTACACATTATTTAGACGAATGTAAAAATATATAGACTGTTTGTTTACAAATTTAAAATTTAACCCAATAATGACATAATGTCATTATTAATGTATTGGCAAAAAGAAGAAACGGATATAGTCACCAAATAAACTTTTAATTGTATTACATTATGCTATCAAAAAAACAAAAACTAACTAAAAAAGTAACGTTATTAATTATTTTTTCATGTGCCGCTTGCCTTGGCATTTCCGCACAAAAAACGCAATTGCAAATTGATATTGACAATACGGCGCTGAACGGGACTGTACAGCGAGGTACTATAGAATGGTATGTTGTAAAAAAGACTACTGATATTAATGGCATCAGTTATGCTTTTCTGATATCAAAAACTTACTTATTGAATTATCCTGTTCAATTCAATAGTTCAGGTAGTAGCGACTATCAAAACTCTGATTTGCAAACCAACTTGTATGATTATTACAGAACTACGTCAGGTAATTTTTCCGAATTATGGGATATTGCAGTTGTACCTAAATTAGGAACTTACAGTGACCAAAACGCTATTTCGGAACCAACCGCTACGTTGGCGGGCAATCAGAAAAACGATATACTTTTTGCCCCAAGCTATAGAGACGTGTACAATTGGAACGGTAATTCAAATTCGATCGGCTATCCGCTCTCTGATTATCCTTTCAGATGGTGGACACGGACACCTTCGCCTACTGTTTCAGGAAACGTATGGATAGTCTTTAGCACAGCCGGAGTGATTACCGATGCTGTACAGGCATTCGGAACAGGCAATATATATGGCGTAGGAGGAATATGGGTAAGGACCTCTCCGTTATATTTTACCATCAGCGGAACGGTAAACGGCGCTCCGAATAATGAAGGCATTGAAATATCTTATTCTATCGGAGGCGTTGCACAAACGCCAGTAACATCTACAACCGGAGGCACATACGTCATACCTCAAATTCCACTCAGATCAAATGTAGTAATCACTCCGCAAACGATACCGGGGTATGAATGGTATGTATCGCCAACTCCGGATATTAGCAACGTAACAACCGACATCGCAAATAAATTCATCACTTATTACATTTCCGGCTTCACCGTTAACGATGAAAATTATACCGATGTAGATGGGAAAGGATATTGTAATAATTCATTTACTTTAAAAGCAGATCCGAATATACCGGCAGAAATTGTCTGGAGTTTAGATGGAACGGAAATACCATCTACTCGAGGTCTATCTTCTTTTATGCAGAATTTGCAGAATGGTTATCATACAATCGCCATGACTGTTCCTGCTCTTGGTAAAATTTATACTACTCATTTATATGTTGGAGATTTTTCCGTTATCTGGACGCCGGAATCTAACAGCGCCGGAACAGAAGATGAAAAACGGGATTGGAATATTGCTGCCAACTGGACGCCGGCTGTAGTTCCAACATCTTGCGACACCGTTTTTATTCCCGGTAATCTTGACTATTACCCGATACTTGAAGAGGCGAATCCGGCACAGTGTCTCGACATCTATTTCATGTATGGAGCCGAACTTGGTCGTCCCGATTTGCTGACCTATCAACGGGCTTTTGTACAGTACAATTTTGGACTCAGTCAGTCCACGCAGGAAACCGGTTACGGTCAGGACAGGGTGCTTGAAAGTAGTTCCACCGACAACCGGCTGCTGTATTCCGCTTCAGTATCAGCTCCTCCAATCAATCGGGAACGCTGGTACATGCTTTCCGCTCCGTTGAGAAATGTTGTTACCGGAGACTTGGATTTCGGCGGTTTTCCGCTCACATTCCTCAAAAAATTCGGTCCTGTTAACAAAAACAATATACAATACCTTGTTGGAGAGTGGACAACGCCATATAACAGTATGGACGAATTGGTGTCGCCGACAGGTACGGAAGGGTTCGCTTTCTACATGTACGGATATTTAGATGGAGGCAGTGCAACGCGCAACGCAAGCTGTCTTGAAACCGGCGTTTTCGGCGACTATAATGAAGATGATTACATGCTAAACAGAAATGGGAAAAACTATGGCATTAAGCAAACAAACGGTATCCTCGAATTGCCTTTCTTTGCCGATTCGACAAACTTGTATGCCCATCGTACACAAGTATATAATCAACCCATGAGTACGTTTTACTACATCAGCGACGGCGTTAATTATCAGCCTGATTTCAATATGCTAACCGGAACAACCGAATCGGTTGCCAGAGAAGAAAATAATGGAAATTACCGCTTTGCTCCGGAAAGTTACATCAACCATGAATGGGCTTTTCAAAATCCAATTATTCATCTGACAACCGATTTGAACGCCGGAGATGAATTTTTAGTTGGCAATCCTTATATGTCATCAATAGACATGGCTGAGTTTTGTAAAGAGAATCCTTCCGTAGAGCCTTCATTCCGCATTTGGAACGGGAAAGATTTCGATACTTACAGTGTTGACATTTCTACAGGACAAGTCACTCCAACCAAACTCGGAACTTCTCCTTATATATCTCCGCTACAAGGATTTTTCCTGAAATACACAGGGAGTGGAGACGTTAGTTTTGACGTGGAAAAAATCTCAACTGTCCGTCAAACACTTGCATTTAACCTGAGAAGTTCTCAGGATAACGAAGAGAAAAACATTTTGCGCATCAAAGCCGAAAACAGTTATTCAGCGTCTTATGCAGTGATTGGATATAAAAATGGAGCAAGCAACGGTTATAATCCCCACGAAGATGTTCAGAAATTATTCTCGCCTTTCGATTATGTTCCTTCAATATATTCGTTAGCAGATGAAACTCCGGTTGATTTTAATTTCATCAATGATAGCGGCAATATTACCATACCATTAGGCATAAAAACCGGACAGACGGGAGAAATCAGCCTCACTTTCACCGGTATGGATAATTATTCCAAAGCTTCAAGAATAGAATTAATCGACGCATTGGAAAATAAGACTGTTGATCTGACAGGAGAATCAAGCTACACCCGTTCTTTCAACAATACAGAAACAGGAATTTTGAACGGACGGTTTTCACTCCGAATTTCAACTTCGACAACATCTCTTCCGGATATAAACAGTTCCGATAATTTAAATGTTTACGAAAATTCAAAAGGAATTTATGTTGTTTCGTCCGAACCTGTGCAAAAATTGGAAATTTATGATTTTACAGGAAAAAAACTATATGAAACCAATTCGGATACAAAATATTATCCCTTACAAGATAATTTGGTCAATTCTCCACTGATTGTCAGGGTGATAACCAAAGATAATGCAAAAACTATAAAAATTAATTAAAAATTATAAATCATTAAATATGAAAAAGATATTAGGCGCAATCTTAATTATTATGTTTACTGCTACAGTAACAGGATATTCACAGAATTACAAAAACCTGAATTCGGAAAACGAAAATCTTACTAAAGACCAAAATAGCTATTCTATATATAATGAAACACCTTTAGGCAATCCAGATGAAAATTCAGAAAACAGTAACGGCAGAGGCGGAGGACTTTTCAGAGACTCCTCCAATCCAGACGGACGCCCGGGTGAAGGCGACGGTATTGGTCAAGAAACGCCGTTGGACAACGGATTGAATGTGTTAATTGCCTGTAGCGTAATTTATGGAGTCGTTACTTTTTCAAGAATGAAGTTGAAAAACAAATAAAGTATTGACCTCCCGCTATTTTATTTCATATTTTTTGTATCTTTACAAAAAAATTTGTGCAACATAAAAGACAAAATTTATGAAACAAATAACAAAGTCAATAATTGTAATCTGCCTGTTTATCCCCTTTTTGAATTGCACTCAAAACAAACAGCAGGACAAGGCAACCTCAGTAGCGGAGTATCATAAAATTTCAGCAGAAGAAGCGAAAAAAATGCTTGATGAAAACTCCGGCATCATTTTGCTTGATGTCCGCAGCGAAGAGGCATCAATGGTTGGTCTTATGAAACAGAATCAGACTAATAAAATTTTATTGTTTTATGGAATTTCAAGATTCCTGTCATCTATTTAGAAAAACATTAAAAAACAACAGTCATGAAAAATTCGTTTAATTTCTTAACTACCTTTTTAACAAGCGCTTTAATCGGAATCATTATTCTGGGTGCGCTTTCGATGGACTCATCAGGAGTAAAAGCTCAAAATCAGAAAGAAACGTCTGATTCCCCGATCATTTTGCCGAAAGCTCAATTGCCCGTGTTGAAAATCAACGGGCAAACAGACAGTTCGGATGTGTATTTGCAATCCTTGAATATCGAGGTTGAAATAACTGGAAACATCGCTTCGACCAAGTTCACCATGTCTTTTAAAAACAAGACGAACCGGATATTGGAAGGCGAATTGCTTTTCCCGTTGCCCGAAGGCGTGACGGTCAGCTCTTATGCTTTAGATATCAACGGAAAAATGCGTGATGCAGTTCCGGTTGAAAAGGCAAAGGCAACGCAGGTCTTTGAAGAAATCGAACATCGCCGCGTCGATCCCGGATTGCTCGAAAAAGTGGAAGGAAACAATTTCCGGACGCGTATTTACCCGATTCCGGCGAATGGAAGCCGAACCATTTCAATTGGATATGAGGAAGAATTGCCTGTTGAAAAAAATGCGTATTACTACCGTTTGCCAATGGATTACAATGCGCCGATTGAAGATTTTTCATTGAAAGCGACCGTGTGGAAATCATTAGTAAAGCCTCAAATAAAGGAAAATCTGTCGGATGAATTACAGTTCGACAAACAGGGCGAAAACTTGGTTGCCAGCTTTGCCCGGAAAAACTATCAAACCGGACGCTCGCTTGTGTTTTCCATGCCCGCTCCGGTCGATATACCGCAAGTGTTGATGCAATCGGCATCAGGAAGTTATTATTTTACAGCTTCCTGTATTCCTCAGGAGGAAACTCGCAAGAAACAGTGGGGCGACAGGATAGGAATCATTTGGGATTCTTCATTAAGCGGCGAGAAACGCGATTTAACAAAAGAATTGGACCTTTTAGATAGAATTATCCAAGACAAGAAAAATCTGGAAATTTCACTTTATTTACTGAATAATCAATTAACTAAAAAAGATACTTATTCTATCCGTAATGGAAATTGGTCGGCTCTACGTCAAGCGCTCGAATCGGTTGTTTATGATGGCGGTACCAATTTCAGCGCTATCCAATTAAAGAATATCGCTTTCGATGAATTTTTATTTTTTTCCGACGGATTGTCCACGCTAAGCGATGCCGATTTTGTCGCTTTATGCCCCGATTTTTTGAAGTATCCCGTACATTGTATTGTTTCTTCTTCCAAAGCCGATTACAGTTCAATGAAATGGATTGCGGCGCAAACCAACGGAAAGTTCATCAATCTGAACAGTCTTTCCAAGTCCGCTTTAGATAAGGAATTAACTTACGAAACGCTTCATTTTTTGGGAATAGAACCGAATAATGACGTGAGGGAAGTTTATCCTTCCGTATCAACGCCGGTAAACGGCAGCTTTTCCATTGCTGGAATTGCGGAAACTGGACGAACAACGCTTACTTTACTTTTCGGTTACGGTAATCGCACGGAAAAACGGATTCAAGTGAAATTAGATGCAAACAACGCCACAAGTCAAGGAAATGTTTATCGCATTTGGGCGCAGAAAAAAATCAACGAACTGGATATGCGTTATGAACAGAACAAAAAGGAATTGACCGAATTGGGACAGCAGTTTGGGATTGTCACGCGCAATACTTCGTTGATTGTATTGGAAACGCTTCAGGATTACATTACCTACAATATCGTTCCTCCGGCTGAATTGCAAGCCGATTATTTCCGGTGGAAAAAAGGACAGGATGATGAATTGATTCGCCGGCAGCAGGATTTTCTGAATACAGCTATCTCCGCAGCTAAGGATTTGAATCAATGGTGGAATACCGATTTTAAAGCGGAAAAAAGTAAGTATCCGCAACCGGATAATAAGACGGCTCCTGTAATTGCAAGAGATGAAGAAATCAGAGATGAAGAATTGATACAAACTCAACAGGAATTAACCGAATCTCAAGCAGATATTTCAGTTGCAACGGTTCAAGGAACTAGCGGCGGTACCGTTGATATTGCTGATTTGGTTGAACATAAAATTGTTGTAGAAGAAACTTCTGTGCCTGCTCCTCTCTCTGGTCGCATTCCTGCATCTTCCGGTGAGAAAAACAAAGTTTACAACAATACAACAAATATTTCACAGCCTGAAATAAAACTGTCGCCGGTCAAGCAAGATAAAGAATATCTTAAAGAACTGACAGGAAAACCGGAAGCCGATTATGCCATCTATCTAAAACTTCGTCCAGATTATATCGGAACGCCGGATTTCTATTTCGATATGTCCGATTGGTTTTTCCGCTTGAATGACAATGAAAAAGCGCTCCGAATACTGACTTGCATCGCCGACATGGATTTGGAAAATGCTTCGCTCTACCGCTTACTGGGTTATCGTTTGAAAGAATACAAAATGTATCCGCTTGAAGCCTATATCTGCCAAAAAGTGATTCAATGGCGACCTTTTGAACCGCAAAGTTATCGCGATTACGCATTGGCGTTAGCCGACAATCAAAATTATCAGGCTGCGCTTGACAGTTTGTATGCTGCACTAACGCAATCGTATGCCTCAAGCATTAACGCACGAAGCGCAGGAATAGAAGAAGTGGTAGTAACTGAAATCAACCGCTTGATTGATCGAAACAAAACGCTGAATACGTCGGCTATCGACAAGAACTTAATAAAAGCCATGCCGGTAGATATTCGCGTAGTCATCAACTGGAATATGAATAATACCGATATTGATTTGCACGTGAAAGATCCGAATGGCGAAACTTGTTTTTACAGCAATAACAGAACGAAAATCGGAGGACGCATCAGCAGGGATAATACACAAGGATATGGTCCTGAACAATTTATGCTGAAAAAGGCGATTGCGGGAAAATATGAAGTATTTGTGAATTATTACGGCGATTCTCAAGTAAAAGCGGAAGGTCCTTCTACCGTTATGGTTGAAATATACACGTCCTATTCGGGAAAAGATGAACAGCGTCAAGTGGTTTGCGTACAATTGTCGAAAGATAGAAAAGCCGACAAAAACGGACTTTTGAAAGTTGCAGAATTTAAATTTTAAAAACAAACGTCATGATAAAAGGAATAAGCAATCAATTACCTGATTATCCTAAATTTATAGGCGGAATCCGCAGGGCGCCCGATCGCGGATTCCGCCTGACGCAATCTCAAACGGAAACTGCTTTGAAAAATGCGCTCCGGTATATTCCGGTAGAATTGCATAAACAGTTAGCGTCCGAGTTTTTGGACGAGTTGCATACGCGAGGACGAATCTATGGCTATC
>Ga0123357_10006439_pt1 | contig 14331 bp, 7 predicted proteins | sample TergutEmb28metaG_FD_89873 | JGI IMG/M metagenome (GOLD analysis project Ga0123357, IMG submission 89873) | Embiratermes neotenicus P4 segment gut microbial communities from Petit-Saut dam, French Guiana - Emb289 P4 | ecosystem: Host-associated > Arthropoda: Insects > Digestive system > Gut ...
ACGTGGGTACTAAAAGAAAACATAAAAACTAAACTAAAGGTATTTGAAAGAAAGGTACTAAGAAGAATCTACGGACCCACCAAACAAAAGGATGGCACATGGCAGATTAAATCGAATGAAGAACTGAATAGATTGACTGGTAATAAAAACATCATAAACTACATCAAAGCACAAAGATTAGCTTGGTTCGGACACATACATCGTATGCCAGATAACAGCATGGTAAAAAATGTATATGAGTGGTCACCAGCACAAACAAGATCGCTAGGAAGACCTAAAAATAGATGGGAGGATGATGTAAAGAGCGACATAACAAGGATGAAAATAACAAACTGGATGGAATGCATCAGAAACTGGACCAAATGGAAGAAACTCATTGAGAAGGCCAAAACTAATCTGAATTTGTAGTGTATCAAGAAGAAGAAGTATGCTAGCCAGTAATAGTTACTTCCAAAGTATATGTTATCCAGCCTGTGATATTGTAGTGTAATGTAGGTTATTTGCCTGTTTTTGTCTACAGTCTAATAACCTGTAAAAAACTGATAAACTTTGCAGACCACAGTTCGAAGTCTTCTATAAGTGAAGCCTATATGCATTTGTTTTTATTTATTCGTGGCTTATATAACAGTACAGTCAGTGGATCATACTATGTGATTGGTAGTGTACACTATCACACTTTTGTACCTCGTTTACCCTGACGTGCTCCGTGTGTTAGGTGAAACTTCTTACGGGATACGGGTGGGGTTCATCGGATCCACACATAGTGTTCACAGTATGCTTATGTATTTGTTTGTATTTAAGATGTAAAATCTACTTTTGTCTGTTTAATTAAATAAATATCATATTCTCACAACAGATAAGAAAACAACTGTCGCTTCCCTCCAGAAGTAATAACCTTTGTTTTTATCAGTTGAACTGACTCACTCAGCTCTCTTACTCAACTGCTAATATCATTCACCCAATCCTGTTGACTGCCGCTAACCATTTTTGTCCATTTAAAGCTCCCTGTATGCAACCCCTCCTACCTATCACCAACTGTTTCTTGAATGTATGTTGACAGTTTAAATTTAAGACAGACGGTACTGAACTGCCCGCAACTGACTCCAGAAATTACTCTTTCTGTTGTACCAACAATGTTTGGCTACTTTAGGATTGTAATTGGGTAATAAATTGTGACTGGGGTTTATAATGTGAGGTACTATTCCGTTGTTGCCTGGAGGCAATGGGGAAAACCACAAAAATATCACTCTGGATAGCTGGTCTCTGTGGCCAAGATTTGAAATGAGTGCCTCCCTAGTATGAAGCAGGAGTGCTATGCCCTCTACTGTAACTCAAGAGAAATTTGAATGATCACAGTGCATTCACAGAATTGCATTAATCAACTTCACAGACTGAATGAACACTTGGAATGCACTTTTTACCAATTATGACATTTAACTAGTGCTTATAGTGAACCTGTTATATGGGATTAACAGTAAGACAGATGACAGTTACGTAGGAAAGAGGCATATATGTTCTAGTTGTCGTGTAATGGAAAAGAGAGAGATGTGATTTCTTATATCTACACATATACATGGAGATTATGTCATCATCATCATCATCTTCATCATCATCATCTTCTTTGTCATTATCACCACCACCACCACCACCACCACCACCACCACAACCACCATCATCATCATCATCATCATCATCACCACCACCACCACCATCCTCATCATCATGATGTAGACTGTCTTATGACAGCTCCCTAGCCTCCACAAAAGTGAGTTCCCGAGACAGTGTAATTTAATCTTAGCAATTAGCCAACTTAATGAACAAGTTCTTGTTTTGTAATAAGTTTATTATATGCCTCTACATGTTTCGGGCACATCGTGCTCGAAACATGTAGAGGCATGTAGTAAACTTGTTATAAAACAAGTATTTGTGCATTAAGTTGGTTAATTACTAAGATTATACTGAGATGCACGGTCAGCAAAACATCAAAAGTGTGATTTAGTGCTTTCTCTTTCAACTTCTAATATCTTCTTATTTCCTCATTTTCCCACCCCTTCTATTTTTAATTCTATTGTTCATGTTATGTTAATATAAAAATGAGTTTATTTTCCATTATACTGTTATTCTAAAAAGAGGGAAAAACAATTATTAAAGAATATTGTCCTGTGGGATGTGACATTGTGCAGTCTGGTAGAAATTTACAGACGTTTTGAAGGAACTTCTTCCATCCATCTCCACCGTAGAAGAATTTCATTCGAATTCCATTGCCCCATGATCTGTTATAGTTTCACCTTCAGCAGCTGCAATAACATTTTTAGACGGAATATGCAAGATCCTCTACCCTGCAGATGAAGGCAACACATTCCTTCACAATGTACATAACTTTCTATGAGATGGCACCTTGTTACATTCCTCATAGCGCTGTTCTTCACAGTCATATCACTTATTAAGTAGAAGTGAACCTTTTATCATGTGAATTATTTTGGAGAATGCAATAGTTTTAGCCGCCAGGGTCAGGGAAATATCCTGAGAGGGGTCATTATCTCTGTGGTATTTTGTCTCATGGCATGTCTTGCATAACACAAAATTCCTTAGCTGAATTTTTTCAAGTGCTAGATGCTACATGTGGCCTGCAGTTTGCCTTCTGCCAATTTAAAAATGTTTCTAAAACACCAAGCCTGATAGTCACTATCAGTATTGTTCATCCTTCTAAGTTCAGAGAGTGGCTTATAGAAATGTGGTTTTGTAGATTATTTGGTTTGTCTTCAGTTCGTTCAAGAAATCAGAAGCCCTCCATGCTTGTACCAATTACAGTGGCTCTGTTGTTCAAAGCTCTCATTAACCATTTGCATTCCCCTTTCATGTCATTCATTATATTGAAGGGTATGTTGTCAAGGTTTGGGAAGTAGCGATGAATGCTACCCACAAGAAAATGCTATATTTCAATTTTGAAATAGGTTTCGTCATTACACATGAGAAATAATAATAATAATAATAATAGCCGCCTTTTAGAATTAATCAACTGCATTGAAAATCCAGCTTGAAGTTATTAGTACTAAATGCACTGTACTTTAGATTGCTTACATTTGGAACGTTTGATCCTGTTTGTGCAGTGATATGCAGGAACGAACTTGGTAAGTTGAGTGCTGTCATTATGATTACTGCTTAAACAACATATCTAAATATTACTTGCTTGATAATTGCAGAGACACTAACAGCTTAGTTTTACTTGACATAAAAGTGATTTTGTAATATTAGTTTAAATCAAGGGTGTACAAATCCTGGGCACCAGGTCGCTGTGGTGTTGAAATTATGTAGTGTGGCACGCACTGTTTGTCCTTGCTTCATGTAGCCATTCTGACACCTAGAATTTTGAGGTAGCTTCTAGATTTGTGGAAAATCTGTGCACCTCTGTTTTGAAGATACCACGTGTAATATAGTTGTATCCTGATGGCTTATGCAGGTGGCTGGCTATAGTCAGGTAGTGAGGAAAACTAGGGTTTAAATTGTGACACAACTGGGAGTCTTGTATATAGCTCTGTAAATAATTCTGCCAGTTCTGTGGCATCTTTTTTGCAGTAACAGTAGATGGAGTATGTACCTGCCCCATGCACTTATTTCCAACTGTTCCTGACACTACTTGGGAGTTTTACCTTCATACACCTTCATACTGGTGATGGTTTGGTACAGAAACACAAATTTATTGCAATCTAACACCGTTTGACTTGTTCTGCACAATAGTGTCTCACCATGTTTAGTAACTCTAACACTGTTGGTGAGGGGAATGTAAATTCATGTGGCATGGGAAGTGGTTAATATAACTCACATGTGGCACAGTATATCACGATTTTAAAACAGTGTTCATTGATTCTTGGAACCTTTGCCTATCTGTAAAAAACCACTAATGAATCAATATCAGCACAAGGATTTGCATTATGGTGTTCCATAATGCAAATTTATATCATCTAATGATGGCTGTAACATTTATTTCTATAAATGCAACCAGATCATGATTTGTTATAAGATGTAATATTACAGTATGCAAGATATCTCTCTTGGTATGCCTTTGTACTGAGATGTGATGTTACACCCAGCCTGTCATGAAGTCATTGTTTGATAATTTGTGTTATATAACTGAGATGTGGCGATCGATCAGTGAACGTGGTTGTCACATAGTGTAAGAGGTAAAGTTTCCCTGTGCACACCACAAAGGCATGTGGGGGAGTGGGTGTTAAAGTAAAGCTTTACATTTTAGGTAAGTACTGGTGTTTTAGAAATTATCGTCATGAGGATGTATTCATTAGTATCCCTCCAAAGTACATTGTTGCCTGTATGAATGAGACATGGCACTTTGCATAGTGAATGCTTGTTATCAATTACAATTTTGTCATATGTCCTTTACATGCATGCTGCAACTAAAATATAAGATAAAAGTTTGGATTAACATGTGCTAATAGCATGTTTTTTTTTTTGTCATATTTTAAATAATCCATCATGTATGCATTCTCAAAGTTCTTTGACATGGCCATTCTTTTAGAAATGGTCTTAAATGATGTAATGCAACAGTGTTAAAAGGTAATGTTGTTGCTATACATGCCATGAAGGCATATCAGGGAAGTGGAGGCATAGCTCCACTCTTTCATAACTGCAGCACTAAACAGAACTGATTGGTAAGTCTAACACCCTGGCCATTTTAACCCCAGGGAAAGAGCCCCCATTGCTTATTGAACTGGAGGCTGGGTGAGCCCCAAAACCTGTCTGGATATCTTGGAGAAAAGATGAATCTCCTGCCCATCCTCGGATTCAAACACCAAATCATCCGGCATGTGGCCTAGTTTAATACACAAGCTGCGTATCTGCAAGATTTAACTCTGTATTTATAATGCACATACACGTACAGTCAGAATATTGTGATCACATAAATGTCAACTCTTTTTAGGTGCATTCACAAAATTGTGAAAAGTAATGTCATGTCTGTCCGTCCGTCCACATGGAACAACTCAGCTCCCACCGGATGCATTTTCATGAAATATTGGGGATTTTTTGAAAATCTGTAAAGAAACTCAATGTTGATTGAAACATGACTAGGATAATCAGTACTCTACATGAAGACATACAGTATGTGCACTTGTGTAATATCTCACTGAATTTTTTTAGAATGAGAAATGTTTAAGACAAAAGATGTAGAGAAAATCAAAACACACGTTTTATTATGTTCAACAAACATTTTTTCCAAAAATCATATTATTTATGAGATAATGTGGGAAGAGACAGTAGAACTGGACAGGACACAGATGACAGTATGGGGCATGAACATTCAGTGCTGGCTAACTAGCTACAGACATGCACTCAGAATATGTAATAATTTGCTTTTCCTCTGCAACAGTGGTTACATGAATGCATCTTAGTGTTGTATTACACATACAGTGCCTGTCTTGTTAGTTTCTACAATGATTTATGAACTTGTAGTTCATATTGGATCAAACAGAAGACTAAGCATGACCGATGAATTGGGAAGAAGGGAAGGAGAAGTGTTTGGGGCTTACATTAGGTACTTGATCTTCATATTGCACTTCAAAACTGCCCGACAGATGATTGCCAGCCATTTTGCCATTACTTTCAGGCACTATTCTGTCTAGTGAATGTTTTATTGTTCAACTGAACATAAGCATTAATAATTACAGAATTAGTTGACTGGTATTTGAACTAGTTAAAACATAAAGTCACACTGCCAACATAGTTTTTCTGTACTGTTATGTATGTAAGCTTTCATTTTCTCTAAGAATTGCTTCTTTTTATTTTTGAGCAACAGAAAATGGAAATGGAATAGAAGAGTAAAACTTCAAAGGGCTGATCTCTTCCTGAGGACAGGCTAGAGCCACTTTGCACCATCTTAGCTGATTTTATACCTATGCCTGCCTGACCCAGTCACCTTCCATGAAAGTTCTTCATACACTGATGGAATTATATGCGGCTTTTCCGGTCTGGGGAGTAGCTAATAAAAACTTGTGACTGACAGTTGAACATGAAGACTGAACAACTGGCAGCTAGTGCTGCTGGAAGGGTGGGGGACGGGGGTGCTGAATGAAGAGAGTGTCAGGATTGGTGGTAAGCCTTTGGCCAGGGGGAACAGAAGTAAGGAAAAGAAAAACTGGAAAGGACGAAGAGTTAGGTGGGATTATTTGGTCAGGTACTAGAGGTAAACTGTCAAGTTTAAATGTCCCTACTTTCTGCAGAGTTTGGACGATGGTCTTGTGAACTGGTCCTAGTTCACAGTCTTCTGTTTTTATGCGCATTTTTCTTTGAGACTGGATGCTAGTTGCAGTTCTGTAGACTGTATTATGTACATAGTTTTGCTTATAAACATAGGCTTATTTGCATGTAAATAGATTAACATATTAACTGTTACACCAATTTCATTGTAATTAATTTTGTGTGATATTTGTTTTTATTTTGCATGGCCTGATTACGCTATTGGCACGCTACAGATGAACCTTCTTTAACTCAAGGTATTAGATACTTCATATTGAGACTTTCTTGTCTTTCCTTTTGTGTACTTGATATAATTGTTTCTGTAAGTTCTGTACTTGATTTCTAGTAATCTTTCTTCTTTGTGCTGTTTTCTTAAAACAATGTTATTTCTGTTATCCATAATCTGCATAGAGAGCTACAAATTGCCAACCTAACTGCAGTGGAGAGAAGTGAAAATGATGGAACATATAGGAGAGGGAAACAGAATTATTTTTAGAAACAGAATTAACATTTTGTACATAGAAGGGGGAAGTCTGTAAATATGTAGAAAAGGCCTGAAATGTTTATACACTTTGTGTAGTGTTAATGATAAATCATTTTCTGAGTGTATGGTAGGCATAAACTACATCTAGAAGTGCATTCTAGCAAGGAAAATGATTAATTTCCTGATGCTGTATGTTGGTGCATATGATTGGCATTGTTCATTGTCATGTAACACAAAAAATTGCAGGAAATTAGGAATTACAGAGACTGAGATAAGGGTTTTTTTAATAATAAGTTTGTATTTTTTTTATTTTTTGTAACAAAAACAAAAAATTATTGTGCCCTGCCTTTCTGCAATCCTTTATGACATCTAAATGCTGGTACCTGATGTATATAACAAAGCTTAACCTCAAAAAGTCAGTAATAAACGTTTTTGATCTGTTGTTTAAAATATTTATATTTGCATTATTTCCCATCTAGATGGGGCAGCACTCTGGTCTAGTACAATTTATTGTATCTCAGTAAATGAATTTGGATATGATATGTATGTGAAATTTACAGTTACAGGAAAATTATCTAAATACACTTAATTTCTAAGTGTATAGATTTTCAGGGGGTGAAATTTTAATGTTAAACTTTCAATAATTTTTTATCAATTGTTAGTTGTAAATCATATCAAAATAAGCCATTTACATAAGAAATAAATGGTCTAATTTTTAATTATTTTGTAATTATAGGTACATGTTTTGAGAATCTGTTATGGTTAGCCTGCTGTAGTAGTTTCAGGGAGAGTATTAATGCAAAATTTGTAGCTCTTATGGAAGGCTTGTTGTGCCTGTGTGAGATGCACTGATGATATTATCATAGCCTTATACGAAAGTTTACGTTGTGAATGAGACATCTTGAATTATCATCTGTCAGCTTGTGTGTCTTGGTTTGTACTCCACTGGAACACTTCACTTCACTGTCACCCAGTTTGTGTCTTTTGTGTCTGTATTGTGGTCTCCTAGGTTGTAACATCATATACTGATGTCAGTGGATACCAGCATTTCAAAGGAACCTTCTGACTCCTTTGCCAGGATTATAGGAGGAGAGTGGGGGCAGTCAGGTTATATATGCATATTTAATGGAAGGTGACTGGTACATCCATGGGAAGACAGAAGAAGTAGAAGCAAGTCCAGGATAGTAGGAATAGTGAATAAGAAATGTGCAAAAAACAGCTGTTATTAAGGACCACATCATTTTTGTCACAGGCAGGATATGTACTACGAGATAACAGCTCTGTTGACAGCCACTACAAGCAGGAAGTGGGGACTGAACTAGTGATCACCTTCTTTGCAGTGTACATATATAAGTTGACTGCATCCTCACCCTTTTGAGTTTAACCCTGAAGAAAGAGCAGGATATTCCCTTGAAATGTTGGCCCCAATGTAACAGATTGCATGGTGTCATAACCCCATAGAGAAAAATCTAAACACTGACTAACTTGCAAACCTGAATATATATAACTTTGTGTCTAATTATCCTCTTATGTTTTGAATGTGAAGTGTTGTTTGTGACTAAAATAGGTCATCCCATTGTGTGTGAAAATCATTAAGTTATTGTAGATTAACAATTTTTATTTTCTGTCACCACAACAATAACAGTGTAGGCTAATGTTATTACAACATGTTTCGACCCATGGAGGTCATCTTCAGGCTGGACTTAGGAACCTATTTTATATCTCTATTCTTACAGTGTCGTTTTACCACTTTGCAGTCGGGACCCCGCATGCATTACAATTAGAGTAAGAGAATCTTTTTGTACTGTCTGTACGTAACACTAAAGGAACTTCGTGGCTGTGGATGGGGTATGTGTGGCAGGTCCTTTCTGCTGAGTTGCCTCTGGTAAGTTATGGGGGGGGTTTAATATTAGTGTGTGTGTTCTTCTCGCTGTTGCTGTTCTCGTGTTTCTGCAGGTCATCAGGTTGGGTTTTCGGGGATATTCTTGTGTTTGAGTCAATTACTTTTTCGAGGTTTTATTGGGGTCCTACGGGCTGGCATTGGGTCGGGTCCGCTTCCTGTTCCCTTTGTAGTATTTCCTCCTTGCCTGGGTGGATGCTTTCACACGAGTCGTGTGTGCATGCGGGGTCCTGACTGCAAAGTGGTAAAACGACACTGTAAGAATAGAGATATAAAATAGGTTCCTAAGTCCAGCCTGAAGATGACCCCCATGGGTCGAAACATGTTGTAATAACATTAGCCTACACTGTTATTGTTGTGGTGACAGAAAATAAAAATTGTTAATCTACAATAACTTAATGTTGTTTGTGAACTGATGTTCGTAACACGTCTGGTAATGCAGTATTATTTCTTTTTACAAATGGCATGATTAGTGTCTTACATCTGGTGCATTTTTTCCAAATTCAGTGTGTCATTTGTTGTTTGTAATTAATATTGATGCATTTACCCATTCCCACTATCTGTTGCATTCTCTGGCTGAAGCATGGGATTTCTGTGTTGAGAGTATACAGTTTCATCGGCTATCTCACTGTCCTGACTGATGCCATTTGGACATAATAACATTAGTAGCCAGTTCTAGAGGGCTGTAATGATGGCACATTAGTCTTAGGATTACTTGGACTTCTCTGCATCTTTCTTTCAAAATGGTACACTGTTTTAGATGTGAGATCTGTTCCCATCTTCTGATGGAAGGCTGGGAACACCAACTCTCTTGGGTCTGAGAGAAAGAGCTATTCTTAGTCACTGCTGCCTAAACTGTGACAGAAAGCTAGATTCTAATTATCTGATATAAGTTTTCAGATATTCATGGTGGGTGTGACTCAGATGACGGTCTTAGTAATTAACCAACTCAATGCACAAATTCTTGTTTTATAATAAGTTTATTGTCTGCCTCTACAAGTTTCGAGCACCGTTGTGCTCATCGTCAGGAGGTCAAAATTGTATTATACAGCATCTGGTATCATCACATCTGTAGGTGGCCGTCCTGTGCAATGCACTCAACCAGTGCACCGGACGGCCACCTACAGAGTGTGACGATACCAGATGCTGTATAATACAATTCTGACCTCCTGATGATGAGCACATAGTGCTCGAAATATGTAGAGACATATAATAAACTTATTATGAAACAAGATTTTGATTGTTAAGTTGGTTAATTACTAAGATTATGCTGAGATGCACAGTCAGCAAAACATTAAAAAAAAATCAGATGATGGTATTGTGGGTTTTTACACCAAATATTGTAATGGGCTTGTGTCAACATTTTGAAGGATGAGCTGCCTCCATTTTAGGGTCACTGAATTGTGTACAGGTGCGAGCTGAAGTGATTAGGAGGAGGAAATGTGTTGATAATATAGGACTGGGGCCAATCAGAGCTGTGAAAGGGAGAGATGGTACAGGACTTGCACCAAGCAGCTCTCAACTCTCATTGGCCTGGTGACAGTCCTAGTCCCTCTCCCCCTCCATAGCTGTGACTTGCAAAAGTCAAAGGAACGTGCCTGTATTGTCTACAGATTTTTTTCTGCCATTTGCATCGGCATCAGTGTGAACCAAACTGTGTCCCACTGAAGATGGAGATGCACTGTCCTCCAAAACATCAGAACAAATGCACTATTCTACTAAAAACCCACTAGCTGGTCCAGTAATTCAGAATGGCTCTTTGTGCCTGACACAACTCAGTAGTTGCCTCCACACCGTTTCACATAAGTAGGGGAAATGATCAGTTTTTCCAAAATATGTTCTTTATTGAATATGCGATGATGAACAAACTGTATAAACCTGGTAATCCTAAGAAGAATACTTGTAGGATGTGCCATAAGGTAGTGTGTTAGATATGGTAGCCTACTGATGTTCCAGAGGATAATGGAGGCACCAGCTTCCTCTGATATGCATTGGTACATATGTGTATCTACCAAATTACTTGGCATCACATTTCAGAATTGTAATCTTCATAAACTTTACCATGAGAACCTACAATCCAAATGAGAGCTAAATTTATATTACATTTTTTTCAGAGTAACTTTCCTTTTAAAATGGTTTTGAATTTCTCTTATGTAATCTTTGTAATCTCTATTTTATGTAAGCGAATTATTAGAAGTAAAACTGTTGATTGGAAAGATTCTTACCTTTATTATCTGCCTTCCGTACACAGCGTCCATGGCAGCGGCACAGTCAGGACACAAAGTTGTGTACTGAAATTTTAGGAGTGCTTATAATCTCTGAGCATTTGTGTACACTGCAGAATGGTCAGAAAGTCACAGTACTCCTACTTACCATGTGATGTGTGTGTGTGTTTGTGTTTGTGTGTGCATGCCATGTGCTGTGATGCATTGTGAAACCTGAAGATGCTGGGTGGCAGCACTGTCAGCAAGTGCATATGCATGCCATTTGTGTCGGTACATAATGCATGACACATAGCTTGCACATACAAATCCACATAGGAATTTAGGTTGGAGTGCTGAGACTACATGGCCTCTCTGTACAATAAGGGGTCCTCAAACATTTTTTTATTTAAAAATTTGTTTTAGTCCAGTGTGTTACATGTGAAGCACATCAAATATTCTAATTAATTTGCTTTTTAGCTAGAAATTTTAATATAAACCAGCACAACATCCCTACAGTATCCATGCTGAAATGTTATTTTGTATTAGTTTACACACTGCTTAATGATTGCATATGATTTGTCAGTTATTCAGGAATATTTTTGGTAAAACTTTGCGCCCTGTAAAGAGTAGAGGGGTTGTGCTGATAAAAGGGGTTAGTAATTTTGTCCTGTGCTTGTTCTTATTTAATGTATGGAGATCTGTGTGTGCATGACCATGACATTTCATTTTGCATGATTTTCTATGTTATTTCGGTATGTTGCACTAATTTTCACATTTCTCTGTTTGATTTTTTTAAACAATCTGTTCCTGCCCTTCCATTAGATGCAGAATCACAAAACCCAGGTACAAACTACAATTTAATTTATTTACTTCTTCCTAAATTCTGTCTTTCTATTTCTGTTTGTGTTTCTCTCTTTGCTTTTCAGTGTTCAAATACATAACCATATCATTTTATAGACACTGATTGGACATTCAGAATTGGAGTTTTAAGCATGTACACAGGTATACTAAATGAAAATGAATTAATTCCAAACAACACAAGTTTGGAGTTCCACCGTGAAACAGCAAGAGGCCTTAAAACTTATTATTTTGACTGTTTCAAATGAAGCCAAATAGGTGCACACTACTTCTTAGTATATTTATTTCAACTTCTCTACATGTTTTGGGCTGCCAGCTGACCAGACAGCCACCCATACAGAGTGAAAAATACCAGTGTCGCATAGATACAGTAAGTTCTCCTGATGATGGGCACATAGTTGCCTGAAACATGTAGAGAAGTTGAAATAAATATACTAAGAAGTAGTGCGCACCTAGTTGGCTTCATTTGAAACAGATTATACAGGGCTGCACGGTCAACAAAACACAAAATTATTATTTTGACATTTTATTGGTTTATTACCTGACTGATTCTTTAAGTACCTTGTTCTAAGTGATTTAGTTGGGTAAGAAATGTAATGTTCCACTGCACTTTTTTAACACTTGGCAATTTCTATTATTAATGTTTAAAGGAACATATTATTTTGTCTGGATCCAGGCAGGTTTCCCATCAATCAGTGCGACAGTATATCCCAAAATATTTGAATTATAAAGTTATTTTATTTAGTCTTAAGGAGGAATTGTAGATTTCTTTTGTATTTCAAATGATATAAACAGCTGAGAGTTATTATTTCCCTCTAAATTGATATGGTTATGAACTGCAGCATGTGCTTTGCATTATCACATTACAGTATGCTTACAGCTAAACAGTTATAAACACACATTGAAAACTATGAATTATACGAATAATTCCTTCATTCATTTTGAAAGTGTTTTATTAAAGGATTATTTCCAAGTAGTGTGAAACTCACAGCAATTATTTTCTTAAGAAATAATACCATAATAGTTTAAATGTGTTGTGTGATATTCCTGTCATACTGGTAAGTAATACATGCAACACTAGATTGTTTTACAGCGTATATTTTGAGATGTGTCATTCAGAAATGAAACGGCTTCTGATATCCTGGTAAATATTTATGCCAGTAAGTACAATTTAGATGAAAAGAGTATGTTGTTCACTTTGTTTTTAGGTGCATTCGCAAAACTGCAACTGTTAGCTTCACATTTTTGTCCATCTGTCTGTCTGTCTGTCTGCACAAAACAACTTGGCCCCCACTGGACAGATTTACATAAAATTTGATATTTGAGGATTTTTTGTAAATCTGTCATTATCTAAGGCAAGAATACAGTCACACACTCATAATAATTGATATTTATTGCTTTTCCACAGCAACAAAATTTATGCGAATGCACCTCTCTGTTTTGTTGTATGTATGTTGACTGTCTTGTTTTAGGAACAGTTATTTTCATGGGTAAGTAAAGAGATGCTGACACAGAGCAGAATGGCCCCTCTGCTTGTACTTGTGAATGTAAGTTCCCTGTTCATTTCAGATATATAAAAATCAATTGGAAATGAGGGATTTATAGTGGATTCAATCCTTGATTGGACATGGAATGTGTTTCATGATTGTACTTGTGTAGCTAGACTCTTAAGGAATAGTAGGGGTCGTCCTACATTGTGTCAGCAGTGGGGTAATGGTGCAAGGACTAACTTAGCCGCTTTCTCTCTCTAGTGATATGTGTCTGGTTCACAGAGGAAGTCTAACTTAATAATTCTTACAGAATAATGTTCTAACAACAAAACAGTGATCTCTTGGAGCATCTTGGTGATGGTTTCTTATGCAGGCTGTGTTAAAGTTTTCCTCTGGTGTCTGTGGATTGTCTGTGGTCTCGGGTCAGTTGTGATAATTATAATGTCTAGATGAACGAGATATGCTGCCAGCCTGCGGTGTACTTGATCACTTTCCTTTCCTTCTCTAAGACAATTAAGTGCTTTGCCCAATGGTGAGTGGGCTGTCTTTTAATGTGACCTTTTTATTGCTGTGGATGTTTTTGTGACCAGCCTGTTAGTCCTGAAGGTAATTTTACATCAGACAAATAGACTTCCCATTATTTGTATTAATGCATTAAGTTGTTTTAAATCGAAGGATATAATTTAAGTCAGGGTCTACCATACTGCAATCAGATATCTCATTGTTTAATGTAAATATATTTTCACTTCTTTTGGAGTGTTGTGTTGGTCAATGAAAATTCTTGCAATAGTTGTACACCGTTTTAATTCAATCATTAATTGGTTATATGTTAGTTTCAAGGAAACAATTTGTATGGTGGTGAAGATCAGATCTTTAGAAATTCAGCAGAATCATTCTGTCAGACACACACGCACGCACGCACACACACACACACACACACACACACACAAAAGTGACATGGGGGCTGAAGCACACGGCACTGAAAACAATATATGCAGGAGGCATACTACCATTAATTTTATATGGAGCCCCAGTGTGGAAAGGTGTTTTGGACATTACATGTTATAAAGCCAAGCTAATTAGAGTACAAAGGCTAATTAATATTAGAATTGCAAAGGCTTATCGAACAGTGTCAAACGAAGCACT
>Ga0123357_10006440_pt1 | contig 14331 bp, 10 predicted proteins | sample TergutEmb28metaG_FD_89873 | JGI IMG/M metagenome (GOLD analysis project Ga0123357, IMG submission 89873) | Embiratermes neotenicus P4 segment gut microbial communities from Petit-Saut dam, French Guiana - Emb289 P4 | ecosystem: Host-associated > Arthropoda: Insects > Digestive system > Gut ...
CTCGCCGTGGACGCCGTCGGCGCCGATGAGCTGTTCAACTCGTCCGGGACCGCTGACGTGCTCGCCCGCGCGGTGGCCGCACCGCTCACCGACTCCCAGCGGGCCGCGATTGTGGCGGTCGGCTGGTCGGCCGGCGCGCACATCGTGCCGGGCACCGAGCTGCTGCTGGCGGGCGGGGCCGGCGGACTGCTGCTGCGCCGGGTGCTCGCCGTGCTAGGGGTCAACTCCGCGTCCGCCCGTCAACGCCTTGACCAGGCCAGCGAGCGGCTCACCGAGCTGCCCGCCGGCCTGGTGGTGCGCGGCGACAGCCGCCACCGCGACGATGTTGAGATCCGGCTGCGCGATGGCGCCACCCCCGCCGCGCTGTGGCGCGCCGCCACCGGCTGCACGGCGCGGCTCGCCAGCGACATGCTGGCCGGCATCACCCCGATCGTCGGCGCGCACCGACGCGCGGTCGCCGCCGGTGGGTGGACCGCGATGGCCTCGGTGCGCTCGGCCAAACGAGCCGAGATCGGTGGCCTTGAGTTCTGCGACCTGGTCCAGCCCGGCACGGCCGGCGCCGCGCTGCTCGCCGAGCACTCCCTGACCGGAGGAGCCGGCGGGCCGGGGCTCACTGAGCTCGCTCACTCGCCACGCCCCAGCAAGCCACCGATCCGGGCGTGATGAACCATGCCAAACCTGGAAGAGAGCCGACCATGAGCGCAACATCCCTGGACCGCATCGCCACCGAGAATGGCACTTTCGCCATCATCGCGATGGATCAGCGCAACACGCTGCGCCGCATGTTCACCGCCGTCGGAAGGGAGGGCACCGACGAGGAGTTGCGGCAGGCGAAGGTGGATGTCGCCCGCGAACTGACTGGGTTGGCCAGTGGGTTGCTGTCCGACCCGACCTACGGGGTTCCGGCGATCGCCGCCGCGGGCGCGCTCGCGCCCAGCTGCGGGCTGCTCGTCGCCGCCGAACCGGCCACTCGCGACAGCTATCAGGGCGAACCGCGATCGCACCGTGACCCGGCGCTGAACGCGCAGTGGGTGCTCGATCAGGGCGGCCACGCGCTGAAGTTCTTCGTCCAGCTGCGCGGCGACCGGCCGGCCCCGGCCGCCGGCGAACCCGACCTGGTCGAGGAATGCGTGCGAATGTGCCGCCAGATCGCCGCGGACTGCCGCGCGACCGGGGTGCCCTGTGTGATCGAGAACCTGATCTACCCCATTCCGGGACAGGAGCTGACCCCGCAACGCCGCGCCACCGCGATCATCGAATCCGCGCGGGCGCTCAATGATTTAGACATCGACCTGCTCAAGCTGGAGTACCCGGGCTCGCCCCAGGCGTGTCGGGAACTGGCCGGGGTGCTCACCCACCCGTGGGCGGTGCTCTCCGCGGGGGTGCCCTTCGACCAGTTCCAGGACGCGATGCGCGTCGCGTTCGACGACGGCGGCGCCGCCGGGTTCATCGCCGGTCGATCCGTCTGGCGGGAGGCGGTGGCGCTGGACGGCCAACCGCGCCAAGAGTTCCTCACCACCGTCGCGCGGCCCCGCCTCGCCGAACTGATCGCGGTGGCCGACCGGCACGCGCGACCCATTCACTGAACCGCCTCGTTCACGCTCGTCAATCACTGGCCGGGCTCAGCCTCGAAAGGAACTAGCAAATGACAGACCAACTCGTTCGGCGGGTGGTGGCCACCGATGACGGCATCGTCATCGAGAAGGTGCCGCCGCTGGTGCCGGGCCCCGCGGAAGCTTTGATCGAGCTGCGCGCGGCCGGTGTGTGCGGATCCGACCTGCACGCGCTGGCTTGCAAGCACCCGTTCGTCCCGCTGCCGTACCACCCCGGCCACGAAGCGGTCGGCATCGTGCGCGCGCTCGGCGCCGAGGCTGCCGTCGGGGCCGACGGGAAACCGGTCGCGGTCGGGCAACGGGTCGTCATCGAGCCGCCGTTGCCCTGTTGGCACTGCAAGATGTGCGCCGGCGGCCGGGAGAACCTGTGCGAGAACATGCAGTTCTTCGGCACCGTGTACCCGCAGGGGGCCATGGCCGAGCAATACACGATCCCAGCCCGCCGGCTGCACCAAGTCCCGGATGAGTTGACCGACGCGGCGGCCGCGATCGTTGAGCCGTTGGCCACTCCGATCCACGCCATCGGGCTGGCCGGCGGGGTGACCGGCAAGGCGGTGGCCATCCTCGGCGCGGGCACCATCGGCCAGCTGCTGGTGTGCGCGGTGCGCGCCCAGCACCCGGCGAAGATCGTCATCACCGACCTGCGCGCGGACAACCGGGAACGGGCGAGCGCGCTGGGCGCGGACCATGTCCTCGACGCCGCCCAGGAAAACCTCGTCGCGGCGGCGCGGGACGCCCTGGGCGAGTCGGCCGATGTCGTGTTCGACTGCGTCGCGCTGCAGTCGACCATGGACACCGCGATCGAGCTGGCCGACAAGGGCGGCACGGTCGTGGTGGTGGGCGTCCCGCAGGGCGATGTGCGCGTGCCGCTGCCGATCATCCAGGACCACCAGATCCGCATCCAGGGCAGCGCCACCTATCTGCCACCCGATTTCGACGTCGCGATCGAGCTGCTGCGCTCCGGCGCGGTGGACGCGAACGCGATCGTCACCGCGCAGTACCCGCTGGCCCAGGCCGCCGCCGCGTTCGCCGCCGCCAGCGAGGGCGGACAGGTAAAAGTATTGATCACCGCCGACTGACGTCGGCACGGCAAGGAGGGAGGCACCCGGGTGCTAACGGTGCTTGGCGAGGCATTGATCGACCTGGTGGACGCCGGGGACCACCGGCGCTTCACCGCCCACCCGGGTGGCAGCCCACTCAACGTCGCGGTCGGGCTGGCCCGTCTGGGCCACCCGACCTCGATGCTGGCACGACTCGCCACCGACGGCTTCGGGCAGTTGCTGCGCCAACATGCCTTGGCCAGCGGGGTGATTCTCGACTCGGCCCCGACCGCGAGCGAGCCGACCACGCTGGCGGTCGCCTCGCTCGACGACGCGGGCCGGGCGGACTACGCCTTCTACATCAATGGCACCGCTGACTGGCAGTGGACCGCCCCTGAGCTGATCCTGCCGGCCGACAGCGAAGTGCTGCATTTCGGCTCGCTGGCCAGCTGGTTGCCGCCCGGCGACGCGCTGATCGCCGAGTTCGCCGCACGGGCCGGGCGCGGCGCCCTGGTCAGCTATGACCCGAACGTCCGGCCCCGACTGCTCGGCGAGCCGAGGCGCGCCCGAGCGCTGGTGGAGCGCAACATCGCCACCGCGCATCTGGTCAAGGCCTCCGACGAGGACGCCCGCTGGCTGTACCCCGGCGACTCGCTGGAGGTCGTGGCGCGGCGCTGGCTCGGTCTCGGACCCGCGCTGGTGGTGCTGACCCTCGGCCCGGATGGCGCCACCGCCTACCGGGACGGATGTGAGCCGCTGCCGCGCCCCGCTCCGCAGGCTGCGGTGGTGGACACCGTGGGGGCTGGTGACGCGTTCACCTCGGGCCTGCTCGGCGCGCTGTCCGATCGCGGGGTGGGCGTTCCCGAGCTAGCGGAGGTGGCTGATTCGCAGCTGGTGGAGGTCATCGACGAGGCGGGCCTGGTCGCCGCGCTCACTTGCGAGCAGGCGGGCGCGTTCCCACCGACCCGTGCCGAACTGCGGGCGCGGCAGCTCGCCGCGCGGCCCTGATTCACTTCCCACCACTCTTCATGATCAAGCGAAAGCGACGAACCATTTGGCGCGTCCGCTTGATCATCGGGACGGTTGAGGTCCGCTGAGGGCGCGGAGGGCGACCGTCCAGCGCGCGCGCCGAGCGGGCAGAGCGTGCTGTGGCAACACCCCGGGCCCGCAGGACGCGCTGCCGAGTCCGTGCTGGGCGTGGTCAAGATTGACGAACAGCGCGCCGCGATCGATCAGGTCCACGCGGTGCCGGGCGCGGTCGAGGTCCTCGCTGGTCCAGCGCCGCACGGTGAGATCCACGAGTGGGTCGGCCTGGATGAGGACGGCGCCGGTGGGGCCGCGCAGGCGCGCCCAGCGGACCGCGCGGCGGTTGCCGTTCTCTTGCGGGAAGACATACGGCGTCTGCAGCTGGTCCACGCCGCTGCGGTGCCGGCCGACCAACGCCGCGCGGGAACTGTCGGGATACGCCTCGCCGGGGCCCAGGCCGAACCACTCGACGTCATCGAGCTGCGCGGGCAGGCTCATGCGCAGGCCGAGCCGGGGCAGTGGGACCGTCCAATCCCCTTCCGGGGCCACCTGGACGCTCAGGACCAGGGCGTCGCCGACGGCGGTCCAGCGATAGCACGCGAGCATCGCCAGGTCGGTCGCGGCCGGCGCGACCCGGGTGCGCAGGGTGAAGGAGTCGGCCGACCAGTGGGCGTCGCGGACCCGGTGGGTCACGCGGTCCAGTCCCAGCTCGCGCCACTGGTCCGCCAAGTGCTCGCGCAGGCCGCGATCGTTGTCGGTGGGCGCGCGCCATAGGTCCAGGCGCGGGCCAACGACCGGGAAGGGCCCGATCCGGGTGAGCAGTCCGGTGTCTGGATCGAAGAGCTCGCGCGGTGGCGCGGCCGGCCTGGTGGCGGGGTCGTGGGGCTCGCGCGGTGGCGCGGCCGGTCCGCCGGTGGCGTCCGGGCCGTGGCTGGCCCGCGCGGGTCCACGCCAGTGCCCCGTGGTGGCCCCGGGAGCGCCGCGATCGTCTTGGGCTGGGGCACCGCGATCACCCGGGGCAGGGGAGCCGCGCTCGGCTGAGGTGGGAGGGTCGATTCGCGTTTGCGCGGCGGCCACCTCGTGCCCGGCGGGCGCCCACGGGGTCCCCGCCGCGAGCACCGCTCGGACGGTCAGCCAGCGTTCCCCGGAAGGGTCGGCCACAAGCCGGTTGTCCGGCAGCCGGTTGTCCGGCAGCCCGTTGTCCGGCCGAGCGTCGGTGAGCTGACCGTCGGTGAGCGTCCCCCCAGCGTGGAGCGTCCCCCCAGCGCTGAGCGGCCCGTCGCGGAGCGTCCCCCCAGCTCGGAGCGGGCCGTCCGCGCTGCGGCTTGACCCGCCGTCCCGCGCTGGCGGTCCTCGAGGCACTTGATCCAGCTGCGCGAGCGCCCCCGGCCACGCGGTGGACACCGTCCGGCCGGCGGCGATGGGCGCGATGTCGAGCACCCCCGCACTGATCACGATCCCGTCGATCTCACCGGTCCAACGGAATTGGAGGTCGGCGGTGTCGGCCATTTCGCGCAGATTGGTGATTTGAACGCGCCCGTGGGGGAACTCGATGCGCACCGGGGCGAACACCGCTTTGACCTCGGCCAGGCCTGGTGATGGGGCGCGATCGGGGAACAGCAACCCGTCGCAGACAAAGTTCCCGTCGTGCAGCGCCTCGCCGAAATCGCCGCCATAGGCGTAGTACTCGCCGCCGTCCGCGTCGCGAGCCAGGATGCCGTGGTCGAGCCACTCCCAAACAAAGCCGCCTTGGCAGCGCGGATACTGCTCGAACAGCTCCTGGTATTCGGCCAGCCCGCCCGGTCCGTTGCCCATCGCGTGCGCGTATTCGCAAAGGATGAAAGGCAGCGAGCGGCGATGGGCGTCAAGCGCGGGGTCGTCGATGGCCGGCTCGGCGCGCCGGCCAATCTCCGCGACCTCGGCGTGGGTGGCATACATTCGGCTGTAGACGTCGACGTAGCCGCTGTCGGGGTCGCCCTCGTAATGCACTGGTCGGCTCGGATCACGCCGGCGGACCCAATCCGCCATCGCGGCCAAGTTGCTTCCCCGGTCGCTCTCGTTGCCGAGCGACCACATGATCACCGACGGGTGGTTCTTGTCCCGCTCCACGGTGCGGCGCATGCGGTCCAGCAAGGCGTCGTGCCAGCGCGGGTCGCCGGCTGGATTGCCGCGCCAGCCCACGGTGGAGAAGCCATGGGTCTCCAGGTCGCACTCGTCCAGCACATACAAGCCGAACTCATCGCACAGGTCCAGGAAATCTGGGTGCGGCGGGTAATGGCTGCACCGAACCGCGTTGATGTTGTGCTGTTTCATCGCCAGCACGTCAGCGCGCATGTCGGCGGCCGTGACCGCCCGGCCCCGGGTCGGGTTCCATTCATGCCGGTTGACGCCGCGCAACAGGATTGGCGTTCCATTGACGGTGAGTTGGCCACCAGCGACGGCCACGGTGCGGAAACCGACGCGGAGTGAGATCGTCTGCGCGCCGGATCGAATCTGCGCCGCGTAAAGATGTGGGGACTCCGCAGACCACGGGCGCACCTGGGGGATGAAGTGTGGCGACGCGCAGGCGACATCGTTCAGACCCAATTCGGGTATGGACAGTCGCGGGTCGGCGCCGCCCTTGGCAGCCACGCGGATCGTGCCGGAGCCGCGGACGTGGTCGTAATCGGCGCGCGCGAAGACATCGAATACCGCGTCCGGCGGGGTCGGGGTGAGGGAGACGTCACGGAATATGCCGGACAGCCACCACTGGTCTTGGTCCTCCAGATAACTGCCCGGGGACCATTGGTGCGCGCGAACCGCCAGCAGATTGTCGCGCGCGCGCAACAGGTGGCCCACCTCGAACTCGGTGGTCAGCCGGCTGCCGGCCGACCAGCCGAGCTCGGCGCCGTTGAGCCACGCGGTGAACGCCGAATCGACGCCCAGGAAACGCAGCACCGCGCCCCGCCGCGGTCGCTCCCGCGGCGCGAGCGGCGGCCAGCTCGCCGGCAGGTCGAACGCGAGCCGGTATTCACCGGTCGGATTGTCGTCCGGCGCCCAGGGCGGATCAATCGGGAACGGGTAGCGAACGTTCGTGTACGCCGGCGCGCCGTGCCCCTGCAACTGCCAGTGGCCGGGCACCTCGATGCCGGTCCAGCCCGGTCCGGTGGTCCCGGGGTCGGTGGGCGGGACCGGGCGATCCGCGCGTGGCTCCAGCCGGAACCGCCATCGGCCGTTCAGCGAGATCGTCGAGGAGTCGTCGCGCAAGTGGGCGCGGGCCGCCAGCCGCCCCGCGCCGGGCGCGACCGCGTTGAGCGGGCCGGGGTCGCGGCGCGCGTCAGGCATGCTCGGCGGTGGGCATCGCCGACCAAGCGTCGGTGATCATCTCCCGCAGCGTGGTCCGGGTCGGGCGCCAACCGAGCTCGTCACGGATTCGCTCGCTCGACGCGACCAACGCCGCCGGGTCCCCGGGGCGTCGGGGACCCAGCGCCGCGGGCACCGGCCGCCCGGTGACCCCTTCGATCGCGGCGAGCACCTCGCGGACGGTGAAACCATCGCCGTTGCCCAAGTTGTAGACGCGGTGGCCGGGCGCGCTTGCCGACAAGGCGAGCAAGTGGGCGCTCGCCAGGTCGGCGACATGGATGTAGTCGCGCACGCAGGTGCCGTCCCGGGTCGGGTAGTCCTCGCCATACAAGGTCAGCCCCTCGCCCTGGCCGAGCGCGGCGCGCAGCGCGAGCGGGATGAGATGTGTCTCGGTGCGGTGCCGCTCACCCAGCCCCCGCCAGGATCCGGCGACGTTGAAATAGCGCAGCGACGTCGCCGCGAGTCCGTGCGCTGCAGCGTAACTGGAGATCATCAGGTCCACCGCGAGCTTGGTCGCGCCGTACGGGTTGGTCGGCCGCGTCGGGGCCGTCTCCTTGATGGGTTGGCGGTCCGGTTCGCCGTACACGGCCGCGCTGGAGGAAAAGACCAACCGCCCGACCCCGGCGGCGCGCATCGCCTCCAGCAGCGCCAACGTGCCGCCGACGTTGTTGGCCCAGTAGCGCTGCGGCTGCGCCACTGACTCGCCGACCAGTGATTTCGCGGCGAAGTGCAGCACGCCATCGAACGCCGGTGTGAGCACGGCGGCGGCTTCGGCGATCGGCAGCTCGGCGAACTCGACGCCCGGCGCCACCGCGTCGCGATGCCCGGTGGACAGGTCGTCCAGGACGGTCACCTCGTGCCCGTCGGCGAGCAGGTGGCCGACCACGACTGAGCCGATGTAGCCGGCGCCGCCGGTGACCAGGAGTTTCATCGCGCCCCCTCCGGCGCGCCGGTCGCCGCGCGGGCGCCGGCGGCTGATCCGCCGTCCGATCCGGGGCGGGCGTCGGTTCGCGGCGCGACCGGATGCGCGGCCGGCCCGGCTCGCTCGACGAACCAGGTCGGCTCGGTGAAGCCGCGCTGGCGCGCGACTCGCCGCGTCTCGGCGACCGCCGCGTCGATCCGATCGGGCTCGATCAGGGCTATCACGCAGCCGCCGAACCCGCCGCCGGTCAAGCGCGCGCCCAACGCGCCGCACCGCAACAAGGTCTCGGCGGCGGCGTCCACCGCTGGCGCGCTGATCTCGAAATCGTCGCGCATGGAGAAGTGCGACTCGGTCAGCAACGGCCCGATCTCCGCCAGCCGGTCGGCCCGCAGCAGCTCGGCCACGGCCAGCACCCGCGCGTTCTCGGTGACGACGTGCCGGGCGCGGCGGCGCAGCAGCGGGTCAGCGAGCCGGTCAGTGTCGGCGACGGTCGCCTCACGCAGCGCGGGAACGCCCAGCGCGCGCGCCGCCCGCTCGCAGGTGGCGCGACGCAGGCGGTACTCGTTGTCCACATGCCCGTGCGCGGTGCCGGTGTACACGACCAGCAGGCGCAAGCCGACGGCCGACGGGTCGAACGGCACGTCCTCGGTCACCAGCGAGCGCATGTCGCAGAGCAGCGCATGCCCATCGCGCGCGCGCAGCGCGGCCAGCTGGTCCAGCCCGCCAGTGGGCGCGCCGACGAAGTCATTCTCGGCGGAACGGGTGATCGCGAGCAACTCGTCGCGGTCCAGTGCCAGACCCAGCGCGTCATCCACGGCGCCCGCGGTGGAGCAGATCAGCGCCGCCGAGGAGGACAGGCCGGAACCGACCGGCACATCGGAGTCCAAGTCGATCGCGCAACCGAGCCGATCCGGGGTGAGATGGCCGCGTGCCACCAGCGCCCACAGCACGCCCAGCGGGTAGCGAGCCCAGCGCGCGCTGGGCGGCAGCTCCAGCGCCGGGTCGAGCTCGCCGACGCTGACGCGCACCGGCTCCGGGAAAGCGGTCGAGCGGATCCGGACGCTCGCCTCCTCCCACGGCGTCACGGTCGCCAGACAGCCCTCAACGGTCGCCAGTGGCAGCGCGAACCCGGCGTTGTAGTCGGTGTGCTCACCGATCAGGTTGACCCGTCCGGGCGCGAACCAGCGCGCCACCGGAAAAGATGCTGTGCTCATTGCTCGACTCCGCGCTTGTTCCGCTCCTCGGCGCTGCGCGCCTGCGATGCTCGCTCGCTGTCGTCTTCGGTCCTCATTGCTCGACTCCGCGCTTGTTCCGCTCCTCGGCGCTGCGCGCCTGCGATGCTCGCTCGCTGTCGTCTTCGGTCCTCATGGTTCGACGATCTTCGCGTCCCGCAGCAGCGCGGCGACCTCCTCGGGTTGCATGTCGTTGATGAAAGACCCCATGGCCGACTCGGACCCAGCGAGGTACTTCAGCTTGCCCGGCGCCCGGCGCGTGGAGGTCACCTGCAGATGAAGATAGGCCAGGTCGCGGTCGCGGCGGACCGGCGCCTGGTGCCAGCCGGCGATGTAGGGCAGCGTGTCGTCGAACACCGCTTCGAGCCGACGGAGCACCGCGAGGTACACGCGGCTGAGCTCATCCAGCTCCGCCTCGGTCAGCGCCGGCAGGTCGGGCACCTGCCGGTTGGGGTACAGGTGCACTTCCATCGGCCAGCGCGCGGCGAACGGCACAAACGCGGTCCAGTGCTCGCCGCGTTGCACGACGCGCTCACCGGCCGCGACCTCGGCCGCCAGGGTGTCGGCGAACAGGTTGCGCCCACAGCTGGCCTCGTACGCGCGGGCCTGATCGAGCTGCGCGCGAAGATGCGGCGCGATGAACGGGTATCCGTAGATCTGGCCGTGTGGGTGGGTGAGGGTGACGCCGATCTCCCGGCCTCGGTTCTCGAAGATGAACACCTGCTCGATGTCGGGATGGGTGGACAGCTGTTCGGTCCGATCGATCCAGGCGTCGAGCAGAGTTCGCACCCGAGCCGGGGAGAGCCCGGAGAACGCGGTGTGGTGATCACTGGTGAAGCAGACGACCTCGCAGCGGCCTCGGCCGGCGGCGCGGTTGAGCATGTCACCGGGACGGATCGCGGGCAGCGGGCCGCGCGGCGCGGACGGGAGCGTGGCAAACGACGGGAACCGGTTCTCAAAGACCACCACGTCATAGCCCGGGTCAGGGATCTCGCTGGCGTACTCGGGGGTCGAGGCGTCCAGCGGGCATTCCTTCTCGGGTGGCAGATAGGTGCGGTCTTGCCGCTGCGCGGCGACGGACACCCACTCGCCAGCGAGCGCGTCCCAGCGCAGTTCCGGGATTGTGTCCCGACTGGGCAGCTCGCGCCGGTCGGCGCGGGGGCGGCGCGGGGGCGCGCCGGGGTCGTCGAAGTAGATCAGCTCGCGCCCGTCGGCGAGGTGGGTGACAGTCTTGGTGGCCCTTCGGTGTTCCCTGAGCGGTGGCACCGGACGCTCCTCTCGCACCCTGATCCGTTTGGTTCTGTTCGAAGACGATAGCAAGTCTTGTCCGATCAGGGAAGCCCGTGTCCAGTGGCGGCGGATCGAACCCATCCGCCGCGTGGAGCTCCGCCACCATCGAAGTTAAGTCTATGTTTGGCAATGGTAACAATGAGGTAACTGCCTCTTGACAGGCCAGCGCAGACACGGTTGACTCTAATCGAGTCTGAGCGATCGTGACTGATAATGTTCGGAACGGTCGCAGACCGGATCACCTAATTGATCACGTTGGAGGCAGACGCAACATGGCTGAGCAGGACGCAGCAACTCGGCGAGATGGATCTCCGTTCGGCTCGATGGGCCGGCGGACTGTGCTGAAGGGGTTAGGCGCTCTGGGCGCCGGGGCCGTCGCGGCGCCATTGTTGGCGGCATGCGGCAGCTCCAAGCCGAAGAGCACCAGCAACAGCAGCGCACCGGCGGGCACCAGCGGGGCGCCGGGCGGAGCCGCGAGCACCCCCGCCGCCGGCGGCGGGAGCGCGACGTTCGGATCCAACTACTCCGACCCCGCCCCGAAGCAAGCATTCGCCGCACTGACCGACGCCGCGACCGCGGCGACCGGAGTGAACATCAGCATCAACACCGTTGACCACAACACCTTCCAAAACAACATCAACTCTTACCTGCAGGGCACCCCGAACGACATGTTCACCTGGTTCGCCGGCTACCGCCTGCAGACGTTCGCCAAGACCGGTCTGCTGCGGCAGATCGACGACGTCTGGGACTCGGTGGGCAGCAACTTCGGCGACGCCGCCCAATCGCTGTCCAAGGGTCAGGACGGGCACTACTACCTGGTGCCGATCTACAACTACCCGTGGGTGATCTTCTACAACAAGAGCACGTTCGACAAGAACGGCTACCAGATCCCCACCACCTGGGACGACATGATCTCCCTGTGCAAGCAGATGCAGAAGGACGGGCTGATCCCGTTCGCGCTGGCGCAGAAGGACGGCTGGCCGGCGCTGGGCACCTTCGACATCCTGAACATGCGGATCAACGGCTACGACTACCACATGCAGCTGATGCAGCACCAGGTGCCGTGGACCGACGCCGGCGTCACCGCGGTGTTCAACCAGTGGGCGGAGCTGATCCCCTACTGCCAGACCGGCGCCCCGGGGCGGATCTGGCAGGATGCCTCCAAGACGCTTGAGCAGAAGAAGGCCGGCATGCTCTTCCAGGGCACCAACCAGGTCGCGGCCCAGTACGTGACCGACAAGGCCGATCTGAACGACTTGGACTTCTTTGTCTACCCCGAGATCAACTCGGCCTACGGCCAGGACTACATGGACGCCCCGACCGACGGTTTCTGCATCGCGGCCAAGGCCAAGAACGTCGACCCAGCCGTCAAGGTGCTCGAATACATCGGCACCCCAGCGGCCGCCGAGGCCTACCTGAAGTACGACCAGTGGGATGTCGCCGTGGCCAACGGCGCGAACATCCCCACGTACAACGCGGTGCAGACCAAGTCGGTGCAGGTCATCCAGGCGTGCAAGGCGGTGGCCCAGTTCATGGACCGGGACAGCGACGGCGCGTTCGCGGACAACATCGTCTCGGCCGCGATCGACTCGTTCCTGACCAACACCAGCGCGTCGAACATCAAGTCGATCCAGAGCAGCCTGGAAGCCCAGGCGAAGTCCGTCTTCTCCGGGTGATAGCGGACCGGTGACAGCCGAGCAGATGAGCGGACCCGCGGTCGGCGCCACATTGGCGCCGACCGCGGGTCCGCGCGCGTCACGGCGCCGGCGCAGCGTCCGCCGCCTGTCCCGTTGGGACCGGGCCATCCTTGTGGTGATCGTCGGCATCCCGTTGCTGGCCAGCTTGGTGTTCGTCTGGTTCCCGGCGGTCTCGTCGGTGTTGTTGTCGTTCACCAAATGGGATGGCCTCGGCGGGCTCAGCGCCATCAAGCTCTATGGGGTCGAGAACTATCGCTTCGCCGGCACCATTGACCCGAGCTTCTGGCCGGCGGTCGAGAACAACCTCATCTGGCTCGGGGTGTTCGCCTGCTTCGCGACCCCGCTGGGCATGCTGTTCGCGGTGCTCATTGACCGCGGCCTGAAGGGCAGCCGGATCTACCAGAGCATCCTGTTCCTGCCGGTCATGCTCTCGCTGGCGCTCATCGGCATCATTTGGGAACTGATCTACTCGCAGAACTACGGGCTGATCAACACGTTTATCGGCAACACCGGCAACAACGCCATCGACTGGATCGGCAACCCGAACCTGAACCTGTGGGCGATCCTGGTCGAGGCGTCCTGGCGCCAGGCCGGATATGTGATGGTGCTGTACCTGGCCGGGCTCAAGGCGTTCGACCCGGCGCTGCGGGAGGCCGCGCAGATCGACGGCGCCAACGCCTGGCAGACGTTCTGGCGGGTCGTCTTCCCGGTCATGAAACCGATCAACGTGGTGATCATCGTGATCACCGTGATCGAGTCGCTGCGCGCCTACGACCTGGTCTACATCACCACCAGGGGCAACGGCTTGCCCGGCCTTGAGCTGCTGTCCATGCTGGTCACGCAGAACATCCTGGGCCAGACCCAGCGGATCGGCTACGGATCAGCCGTGGCCAGCGTGCTGCTGGTGATCTCGCTCGTGCCGATCTCGGTGTTCTTGTACAACACCTTCCGCGGCGAGCACCGTGCGGAGGCCAGGCGATGACCGCGCTTTCCGTGGGCCGGGCGTTCGGCGGAGCGCCCCGGCACGGCCACGACCGGCGTCGGGGCTCGCTGGCCGGGCGGGTCACCACCTATGTCTTCATGATCGCGATGACGATCCTGTGGCTGGTGCCATTGGTGTTCGGGCTGTATGTGGCGCTGCGGCCCATCGCCAGCACCTCGAAGTACGGGTACGTGTCGCTGCCGCGCGGCGGGTTCACGTTCTCCAACTTCACCAGCGCGTGGACCGACGGCGAGATGGGCCACTATCTGCTCAACTCGCTGTGGATCACGCTGCCCGCCGTGCTGCTCACCTTGCTGCTGGCCTCAGCGGCGGCGTTCGCGCTGGTCAAAGTGAGCTTCAGGGGCAGTCTGGCGCTGCTGATCATCTTCACCGCGGGCAACCTGCTGCCGCAGCAGGCCATCATCACCCCGCTGTACCGGATCTTCCTGACCATTCATCTGCCTGGTTTCCTCAGCGAGAGCGGGCTGCTGTACGACTCCCGGTTCGGCCTGATCACGATCAACGTGGCGTTCCAGCTGGGCTTCTGCGTGTTCGTGCTCAGCAACTACATGCGCGTCATCCCCGACGAGATGTACGAGGCCGCGCTGGTGGACGGGGCCGGGCTGTGGCGACGGTTCTGGACGCTGACCATCCCGATGTGCCGGCCCGCGCTGGGCGCGCTGGCCACGCTGCTCACCACCTGGATCTACAACGACTTCTTCTGGGCGACGGCATTGATGTCGACCGGCAGCAAGCGGCCGATCACCTCGGCGCTGAACAACCTGCAGGGCCAGTTCGTCAGCAACCAGAACCAGATCGCGGCGGCCGCGCTGATCGCCGCGATCCCGACCCTGATCGTGTTCCTCGCGTTGCAGCGGCAATTCATCGCGGGGCTCGCGCTGGGTTCCGCCAAGGGCTGACCCCTCGTGTTGTTCCCCGACTGTGGTGGCACCCGGTTGCAGTTGCGGGTGCGCCCCGACGGCGACCGGCTGCCCGTGGTCGGCGCGGTGTTGCGCGATCCGGACGGCTCGGCGCGCGCGGCGCAGGTGGCGGCGCTGACCGCCGGACGCGGCGCCGCGCTGCTCGTCGAGCACGGCCACGGCGCGTTCACCCGTCCCGGGCTGCGCGGCCATCGCGCCGACGGCAGCGGCTGGGCGCCGTTGTTCGGATCGACGCGCGTCGCCACC
>Ga0123357_10006441_pt1 | contig 14330 bp, 14 predicted proteins | sample TergutEmb28metaG_FD_89873 | JGI IMG/M metagenome (GOLD analysis project Ga0123357, IMG submission 89873) | Embiratermes neotenicus P4 segment gut microbial communities from Petit-Saut dam, French Guiana - Emb289 P4 | ecosystem: Host-associated > Arthropoda: Insects > Digestive system > Gut ...
ACGACCAATGTGGTAATTCAACAGAATAGTCACAAGCTCCTGATGATGGATATATTAATGTCCGAAACATGTTGAGCACATAAGAAGTGAAATAAAATAGCAAGTGACATCAAGTTGGTCTTTCATCCTTCAGCTATCACAATGATGCACGGTCCAATAAACATAAGATACTGGAAAGCATTCACAAACCAAACAAACCATTCATTTTCATGTTCTGGTGGAGAATTGACAGTGACTTGGGAATGAGCCTGAAATTTATGATGCAACACAGGGGTTAAAATAGCCACTGTTGATGGCATCTGTCATGATGTACCAAGCTTACTTCTGTTTCAGTTTGTAAAATAAAAGGCCATCTTGATCAGATACTATTAAAAAGTAGGTTTACCACATTGGTACGTACATCTGCAATACAGGTCTTTGCAAGAGGAAAGCAGACATAGAAGAGAACTCCAATGAAAGCATACGTCAGGGTTACTAGCAGATATGCCACGGACAAATCTCGAGTCTGAAAGTTAATAAAAGTTAATTAGTTGCAGTATTAAACGTACACGTGTCCCTGTGCATGTTATAAAGGCATATGGGAAGAGTGGAGGTGTAACTCCACTCATTCTAAACCTCAACACTAGATAGAGGCAAGTAGTCAGCTTTGCCACTGGGGAAATAACTGTCAGTGTCCACTGAGTAGGAGACTGGGTGGGCACCAAAGCTGGCAAGGACATTTTAGGAAGAGAAAAATTTCTTCCTCCTCCTGGGATTCGAACCGTGGGCTGTCCAGCTTGCAGCCCAGTCACTAGATCCAGTATCCTGTTGTGGCTGCTGCACTTGTAGCAGTTTGTCTGCTGTCTGTGATGTATGTCAGTACTTTCTCTTTCATACAGTATTTATTGCCAGTATGTGATAGCTTCGGTGGTCTAGGGGTAGCGTGCTGGCCTTTAGTACCCAAGTTTGCGGGTTCAAACCCGGTTGAAGCCGTCGGATTTTTAGGGCCAAAAAATCCTCAGCACGCCTTCCTTCGGAGGGGAAGTAAAGCCGTCGGTCCCATGTTGTAGATTTGCGGCATGTAAAAGATCCCTACATTTACGTGGAAGTCGGAATTTAGGAAAAATTACTACCGGACATCTTTCTCGCCCACAGTTCCACCTTTCGCTGCTAGGATCTCTCGCGTCGTTGCGGACGGAGGCACCTGGTGGCTAAAGTGGGAACGTCTAAAGGCGGGAGAAAGCAATGGCAAACTACCCCCAAGAACTTGCTCAGGATGCAGTGTGCCAGAGCCATACCGGTCACATGACTGGGCTCTGGTTCCTGCCAAGCCTGGCCTTCAAGGCTGAATACGAATGAATGAATGAATGTGATGTGATCCAGTTCACTTATTTCTCCAGAGCTGCAGGCCTGTTCCAGATTTTAAAATTACTGTTCCCCAACTCCAAACCATTTAGCTTTGAAAGATCAGATCTCATCTCTCCCCTGTGCTGCTAGTTTACTTTCTGACAGTCTCTTCCTAACTTCTGTTATTTGACTCCTCTGGGACAACGTACATCTGCATATTGAGATGTGATTAGGCCAGTTTTGAGCCTTCCCATCAGGAGAACTCCCAAGTGTATTCATGAGTCTGCCACTATGCGAACACTTTACTCTTGTCATTTAGATTCTTGGTTGTGGCAATGCCTACTGCTGTAACACCCTTCATGTAAACTGTCATTCCCAGTTATCAGCTTGAAAATATCCTAATTTGGCATTGACATCTGCCTACAATCTTTATAGTTACTTTTATCATCTGTTCCAGTAGGTACATTCACAACAATAGTATCACACCAGCCATCTCGTAGCACTATATATGCTGTTGTTTCACTAACAGATGGTAGTCTTGACTGATGATATGATTCCTTTACATTTAAAAATATTTTCGTTTATTGGGGCTGGCAGTCCCATTTACACAGAAGAAATTATAAGCCTCTGATATTCAGTGCTGTCATTGTCCCATCAGACCTCCTGCACACCCACAAAATCTAACGAACACTTTGCCACTTGCTAGTATTTCAAATTAACCTGACGTGGTAACTCATGACACTCCTATTTCCAAATCTCATGTCCATTTCCCATGGCATAAGATGTTCCAAAGAATCTGGTGGATTCTAAAGCCCTGCTAACATTTCACAACAAGCTGGCTTTGTATGGTGCAAGGTTCTTAGTTTATTACCCAATTCCCAAGCTGTGGAAACACCCTTCGTTTGCAGCCCACAACTGTTAAATATATGTGCAGCTACCCTCTATGTGTGGAAGATATACTGTGCCACACTGACACTTGACATAACAAGCCTTTATGCCTGTGTATGTGGCACCTGGGAGAACAGTATTAAAATGGCTTGTAAAGCAATAGGATGGAAGGGTTTATGGATTGGGTTAATCTGACTCAGGATAGCCACAAGTGGTGGGCTGTTGTGAACGCGGTCATGAACACTTTCATTGTATAAAATTCAGGGAATCTCTTGACTAGCTCAGAAAACACTTGCTTCTAAAAAAGGACTGTGCTTTGTGGTGTTAGTTAATGTATACATGGACTGTTCACTGGCTGCATTCCTCATAATACTTACATTATTTTCCTGGTGTCTGTTGTTTCTCATGATAGTGATTATGATATTATGGATGAAGAAGGAGAGGGCTGCCATGCCTGACAGGGCTGGGAATGTGATTTTGAAGAATGGTGTGAAGTGGGTTGTCGTCACATTGGTGAAGTCCACGTTGATGCCAAAGCTTGCAGACTTGACTGTCACAAAGAGCAGTATGTACACAACAGACAGTGTACCTGCAACATAACACTGATCATCATAATCGAGAAAAAGGCATTTTTTGTCCCATAACGTTCAGTGGAGAAAATTAGTGGTACATATTTTGTGTTGTATTGTTTTAAATTGTTAAAAATTAAAAAACTGAAGAAATGCAACATGACTAGTATACTAGTTGGTACACATTGTAATAGTGTGGCATTCAGAGGTGTACATGCGGGAAAAACGGGGCACATGTGTGTCATTAGGCACTGAAATATTGGAGTTTTGGGTATGATAATTATGGCAATAAATTTCATATTAATGTTATGCAAAATTTATCAGTTTCATGCCTGGTCATATGCTTGGTCAGTCCATTTACTTACCCAAAGAGTTGAACTTTGTGAAGAAGGTTACACTTCTGAAGTTGATAAGAGGACCAATGATGACAATGATGAATATTGGGACGGTTGTTGTGAGGCCCCACACTTTGTTGTATATTCGCTGTGGGCTGTCTGAGTAGTGTGTTGTGTTGGGTGCGTCACTGCTAGCCTCATCTTCAGGACATAAAACTGGGGATGTCATAAAATGGTATAATGTTATCATGTTGGTCATTATAAAGGTGACTGTCTTATATAAGTTAGCTCAGAGGTAAAGGAAATCATTTGCTTAGTAGTGACCAGGCGGACACCTGCTATGTGAGCTGCCTGTCACTGTACACAGCTCAGTCGGCATGGTGTGATTGCTGATAGGCTTGCCTCAGAACAGCCAGACTGTGTTATTCATCCTTCAGAAACATCGCTCTGTTTGGAGTATGTTTCTAACTTCAGTTATGGTGGATGTTTTTGTAACAGAGGAAATACTTTGTGATGCATGTGCAGTATGCCCCTGTCATCAGCTAGCCTCTTCGCTGCCATGTAAACAGCTAGTGTAATCTGGTTGAAACTGGTCATGAGCACAGTGTAATTTTTAGTGAATTCTAGCTGTAAACCAGAGATACTGTCTTTCTGATTTCACCATGTGTAGTCATTCACTGTCTATGGCAGTGTGACCTGCCACTTTAATTAATTTCATCATATGGACATTATTTTAGTACTCACTGTCATTGTAATGCAGTTTCTGTCAGTGCACAGAAGACCAATCGTGACACAGATGCTTCATGGTTCAAGAGCAAACTGAATCTTAAATGGTGAGGTGAAAGCTACTGGTTATGCAGTAGAGTCTCAATGTTCATGACTTGTGGTGTCAGGATTTTGACCTTTTGTGCTCACACATTTTAGTACTGTTGTTTTGACCTTTTGTGACCGATTCCAGTGAATCAAGATGAGACCAACATGGTTGACAAGTCAGCCCCCCCCTCCATGCTACTGCACAGATCACTATCAGTGCAGTTGAGCTGTGCGCTTCTCTCAACGGGGTTTTTGTTGTCATGCATTATGGAATGAGGCTGCCTTTATAATCATTTAATGTATATTGTGGTTTCAAAAGATGTGCATAGTTTGTTAAATAAACTAGCATTTTTTATACTGTTTCAGATTATTTTACATTCATGCTATTGGTAGTTCATAAGTTCTTGGAACCTAGTGGGGGGTTTATGATTACAATGATTTCCAGTGTTAGTGAATGTTTTTTACCTGTCCCATCTAATCATGAACATCCACAATCTGCTGTATGTGATAAACTGATCAGATTGTTCCGGAGCACAAGTCACTTACAAATATTCCCTACTGGGTACTGTTTGACAGTTTCATTTGCAACTCACCAGAAGGTGCTGGCAGTGAGTTGTTGTCAAGACTGTGTGCTGTGTGTGTGACAGTCTCTGAAATAGAAAGCACATATGATAGGACTAAAGTTATTTTGGATGTGATACTGTGTCATCAGGCGAGTAGTCCCCACATTTTGAAGGATTGTAGTGCCTTGACCCTGAAGATGAAGGCATCATCCTTCGAAGCATTGGGAGGTACTTGGCCAGTGACACAGTCACATCTCAGGAGACCCTGATCTTGTGAGAGCCCCATTGTGCACAGGATCATGAGGATTGTTCTGACAGGCTGTGTGTATTCTGTACACTTGCTTGGAGTTTTATTCAAACTGACTGTATTGCATGACTGTGTTTTAAAGATATTACATGTACACATTGCAAAGCGTAGTTGGCCTGCTTACCGTAGACATAGTCCACAGAATGGTACAGGAAGTTACTCATCAGTATCCAGTACACAATCACAGCACCAAGCAGCACCATCACTGAGAACATCTTAGCAATGTAGCCTGCCCATTGCCCTAGCAGCATTGTTGCCAGCTCTGCTACCTCCCCATCATTGTTTGCTTTCCCTGTTACAAAGTACATTATTTTTAACTCTGTGTTTCTTTTCATGTGGGTATAGGTATGTTATTGTGATGGTCAAATTGATGGTGGTGAAATGGGAGAAATGTGAGGAACTTTTTGATAGAAAATACCACTTGGATGACGTAGAAATAAAATAATAATATTAAAAATGTATCAAGCAGACCTGTGTAATGGATATCATATATAAGTGTATTGTATGGCCTATGGTAATGTTATCACTGTGTGCCTGTGTTTCATACTGACAAATTTTACAGCTGATCAATCCTGAGTTTGTTAATTTCAGTACCTTTCTTTTACTGATGGAACTTTAACAATTTCATAGTAGATGTAACAGCACTAAATATATTTAACCTAGCAAAGAATTATCATAGCCAGTTTTATAAGGCAGTCAGTCATAACTAAATGTTGAGACATTTTGGAATCATGCAGTTGCATATAATCTCAACAAAGGGCCTTCTCATCCATCAGCAGTATACCAACAACTCTTGATTATCCATGCTGATGGAACTAGTCTGTTTCAGTGGTTTGCTTCTTGAAAGTAAAAATTCCTACAATGAATACTTGTAGTTTCTCTGTATGGAATTGTAATATCCCAAGTTGTATGGTACTGTGTTGTCACTTCTGTCATGTGGCTGTCAGGATCTCGGTCGTATTGTAGTTTTGTGAGGTGGCTTGCTTGCAGCCAGCAGTACAAGAAGAGTGGGGGCATAGCGTGGACAGGTGTTGGAAGCAAATATTGCCTCCATCATGTCTGAGTCCTTGCAAATGATGTGGACTTGTGTTCTTAACTTTATATCTTTTTCATTCCAGTGAGTGCTTCTTCTGACATGCACTTCCATACATTGTATGCTATTTCACATGCTTGACTATGGCTAACTATGATTTCCTACACCTTAGAAAGTGCCATAGTATTTTATGAAAAGTAGTGGTTCTGTTCAGTTAATATTAGGAAACACAGAGCAATCTATGTGCTGTGACCAACTGCCCTGCCACCTCTGTAGCACCTGTCAGTACAGTGACTCACATCAGTTTGTCGCGCAGTGTCATAAGATTGTGATCAGACCACACCAGGTGTCAACTGAACATTGTGATGGACTCCCTATCATTCGTCCTTGATAATTGGGAGATCGTAGCTATCAGTTTCTGTATGGAGCCCTTTTTCTTCTCAAGCCCATGCCACAATAGGAGGCCTATGTTAAGCATTGTTTATAATATCTATATCCTTTCTGATCCTCACATCTCATACACTTTACTTCACTAGGCTCAATGAAGGAGGGTAATGGTGTGGCATGATTAATGGGTGAGGTACTGTTGCCTGTAACTTTTGTGTTTGGTAGGAGGTGGCACTTGTGCTACAGTCAGTCATCATTCAGCTACTGTTCATGGAGTAAGTTGCTGTGCAGTGGTAATAATACTGGAAACTTGGTCCTATGAAGAGGTCTGTAGTGTCATTCAATTCTCGTGGGTGAAAAACGTTTATTGCCAGTTGATACATTGTGGTGATAATGGAGTGAGACTGCACTGTGTCAAAATGTTGCAGAGAATTTGACAGTGGTCAAGTGGACACCCATGGAGATGATCACACCAATCAGCCTAGCACAACAAGGACAGAAGTGAACAGAGCATGAATTATGTGTAGATGAACTGATTTTGATAAACCAAGCAGTCGGGAAGTCACTGATGGAATTGAAGTGGAATGGTGGTTGTGAATGGCTGTAAATGCAAGGGCCCGACTTTTAATGTGACAGAATTTTTAAACTGTTGCCAAAATGGGGATAATTGCATTAGTGTGCTGTGGAGTTGTGTTGAAAAAGCTATACTTCCATGGAATAAATGAGCCACATCTAATGTTATAATGACTTCTCATGTAATTTTTATGACCTAAGGAATGTTATTTATTGATCATGTTTCATATAAACCAAAAAGGTGTTTATTCCAAGTGGCTGTAGTGCTGCTGTGTAAACTCACAGCTTGATCTGTCAGACTTACCATGCTTCATCTGCACCTGCAGTAGCTTGTGTGTTGTGTACAGGCACAGTCCCCCCATCATGACAATGGTAATTATACCCATAAGCAGACCAGCATTTTGTACTCCCCATGGCATTGTCAGGAGGGATGACCCCATGATGGTATTCCACACAGAAAAACTGGAAACATAATTTGTATTATATACATATATGTAGAATTTTTGTGCAGAGTTGTTACTGTTTAGTAAGTCACACACTTGTGCTTACATATATTACTTTATTTTATGAGTCTTTAATTTAATAGTCTGCCAGCACACATAGGTGCCATAAGATTGCACTTTGACAATATCGTGACAGCACTGCACCTTCCCTGATGTCTTTTCTCAGTCCTATTGAAATATTTCGCCTGCTAATCATAGACACTGCAAAGACTTGAAAGCATCTATTCCGAATGCAAGTCCCAGAAATGAACTTTCAATCCCATATAACAGCTCAAGTTTTAAAATGATTACTGTAAACTTTGTGTAGAGTAGGGAATACATGCTTCATAAAGCACAAACAAAAATATAAAGAACTCTTAAAGTACTAGTTTCAGACAGAAAGGCTACAAAAACTTCCCTTGTGATGCCCAGAAGGCATGTGTCAAGTTCGCATTTCTGGGAATAACTGATCTCTAATAAATTACCTGTCATAAACAGAAAACAATTTCTAAGAAATCTTATAAGTAATGTGAACTTTAAGGTTACTTGAAGTGATTGTACTTTGAAAGGAAAATGTCAAACTTTAATTAAAACTGTCACAGTGTTTTGAAATGGCAGGTGGCCAGAGGGCATGAATTTTATGAACAGAGATGGTGAAATGAATGAAACAGCAGAATAGCTGTAGTGCACAACATACAGACTAATAACATGACATTTATTTTATTAGAGAGAGAGCTGGATCTACTGTAGAAAAAATTAATTGAATTATACATTCATTCAGTCACTTTTATGGTGTTACTGTTGATATTGTTCTGGGATCATTCTGTCAGCATCTTGTGCATGTGTACTGGCTTGAAGCAAGTCTCAGCAGACATCCAGATGTGGATGTGTCTTTCTTGTCCTGTGTTAGTGCACCATACTAGCAGTTACCAACAGGCATATACGGATGGGAAATTTAAGTACTGGTTTTTACCACAAAATCATAATTATGGAGGCTGCTTCTCTAGAAGAATGTTACAAAATTATGGGACAGGACCTATCTTTATTTTCTGCTGCAAAGTTCCTTGAAGCTGTGGGTTCTTTTGAATGTCAGTGAGTTTGTCTGTACGTGCTGGAAACATCACTTCAGTATCAAGAATGCTTGTAGTTCTGAGACGTGCAGTGTATCTCAAGCAGGTGTGCGAAATATTTGACATCAATTTCTCGGAAGTTTCAGCAATAAATGTTCATCCATGGAAAAACTGTGAAATCCTTTGCTTTCAACGTGTGTTACATATTTTTCAGTCCCCCCCCAATACATAATGCTGTAGTGTTGAGTTTAAATATTAACGGAGCCACACCGCTGCTCCCTTTGTGTGCCTTCATGGTGTTGATAAAGACTTTACCTTTTATATGTGTGATAATCACTGTAACATCATTTTGTTTTCTCAAAGTGCAAGTAATTTGTCAGGTAAAAAATGTTCATCCACCATACAAAGTGTTCATTTTAGGACATGTAACTTAGTGAACACAAAGAAACTGCATGATTTTGTAATGAATTCCATAAAATCTGAACTCAGTTACCATGTTCAAGGGGCCCACAAAGGTACAGAGTGCACCAAACAGTGAGTATTCCTACCTTGTGGCAGAGCAGTAATGTTAACAACTTTAGGTTAACTAACACTTTGAGAAAAAGTCTTTGTTCCTTGGAAAAGTTGTACATTGAATAATACTGGAGTGCTGCAGAACCAATGGTGTCGTCTCTTGTTTTCTACAGAAAGAAGTATTTGATGGTGTTAATGACATCGCATTGCTTTTTGCTTTGAAGGAGACATGAACTGTCAATGAATTATGAAATTGCATAATACCTGTCCAGAAATTTCGAAATACTGGGACTGACGAGAATGCAAAGTAGACTGAAGGGTGCTATGTAAAAACCCAGAGCCAATATATATTATTAGTTATTTGATGCTGTTTTTGCCTGGCCTAGGAACAACACCCATTTAGAGGGGGATGAGAAAGACAGAACTGGAAATTGCAATGAATGCATTCGTCACAGTGCTTGTTACAATGAAAGAAGTAGCCATTAAGATTCCAAGAGTAATGATGAACAACACAGAAGAAGTCAAAAGAGCTTTCTTGGTGGCTTATAATTTGAGTTACATCCTAGATATAATGGGAAATTTTCAACTTTCATCTACTTCTGACCTCAGTGCACAGGTGTTTTTTATTCGATCTGTAGACGTTAGAGAAGAAAGCTCTGCTGGTTTCTTGTTCGGGAAGATATTTAACATAATAAATGAATGTCAGTGTGGTGAAAAACCTGTGGCTCAGACACATGGCAGTGCAGTGGTTGTTGTGAGCATAACGGACTGCAGAAAATAATTATAAATTCAACTAGGACACCTATGGCCGTAACGGTTGGGGCTTCGTGCCAAGAAAATCAGCTGAATGTATTTCAGAAGTGCGAAAGGGTCTGAAATGCCTAGTTCGCAGCATTTGTTGAAATATCACGGGGTAGCAGTGGTCATTGATTATGTTTTGACGCTGCCTTATAGTGTCGCCCGCCAGATGGCCGTAACACAGCACGAGAGGTTCACGGATAAGACCGGTGAAAGTCGTCTCGGTTGAAAACACATACGAAAATTTTAAAACTAGTGACGGCGCCAGCATGTGTCTTGTCTGTGTCGTGGTTCTTCTCTTGAGCGTTTCATTTGAAATTGTTTTAAAGGTGTGACTGTTACGAGGTACTATCGAAATTATGCAAAACAACGTCAGTTCACATTACAAAGAAATGACGGGACGTAACAATATTTTAACACAGAAGTGCAACAGTTTAGAAAAGATTTGGTCAGAAAGCGAGAGCTGTGCACAAGGAAATAACGTCCAGAAGGTCCGGCAGACAACGAATGGGAGTGATTAGTAATAATGGAAAAAAGCTGTAACCGCCGCCTGAATGAAATACTTTACATTATGAACGGACAGTTGACCCAACAGGTCTCCGAATTCTGAAAATGGAGTGTGTTTCACTTCTATACTTTGAAGCTGTTAAGTACTACAGGCTGTCCTCATTTATCATTGCGGTGAATAACGTTTCGCTTTGACGTTGGAGAATTTTTAGTGACCAAGGACTCCCACGAACGTTGCAGGGAGACTGACGGGTTTTCGCTAGCAGCTGACGGGATGTTCAACAGCCAGACTCTCACGTAAAAAATTAATACGTATGGGGAGAAATACTCCATTTCGTGCTATTTCACTGTACGTTACAATTATCAGGACCTTAACCTCAACGTTGAACGAATTTGTACGTGTGACATCCTATTGTGTGTCAGTGATATGAATAGGTAAAATCAATATCAGCTGCAACCTATCTTCATTGGACAATGTAGTCTGTTTAATAAAGAAAGGGGTGTTCAGACTGATATTGATTTTACCTTTTCATGTTAAACGAGTTCTTATTGTACTCTGAATATGTTCCAACTAGTGGTTATTGAAGTCATACAGACCTCTGAAAACGGAAGGTTCAGTTATTTATGTGCAGAATAATTTTTAGAAAGCTACATTTCATACCTGCTCAGAAATTTTAAAACTTGAAATCTGAGACTGGTGTTGCCAGAAATCATAAAATTATCCACATATTTATTAAACATTTCAGCATCCAGTGCATCTGTCAAGCAGTCTTTCACGAGGTTCCACATTTACCTATGCAAACCACAGAGTTGAGAGAGACTGTATGAGTTGTGATTAATGACAGATGACAAGAAAATTCTTCAGTACTTGCAGGGAGCAGCCAGAACTTCTGTGACTCATAGTTAGATACTTTTCCTTGAAAACAACCATTGCTTAAACCTGAAGTACCAGCTGTAATAAAAAAAAGGTAAGCTCACTAATCTGTAATCATTTTTCTGAATTTAAAGTTTCTTTCTCCATTACCTTTATTAAATTTGACTCAGATTTGTAAAGGTTTTTTATATAATGCATACACTGTACTGGCAAAATCTTACCAACCCATCCTGGCTTGGGGTTTACGCAACACTTAATAACATCAAATCTGTCACAGGGTATATCACTGACTTAGGTAAATGCATAATGCTGCATAACTGTTCTAACAACAGTTTATACAATTATCTTTGTCTTCTTTTTGGGATCTTAAAAGTCGCTGACAGTAATTATAAGTTATATTTTGACTAAAAGCATATAAGGTACATTATGGGTACCAGTAGTGACTAATAATATGAAAAGCAGGAGACTTTTGCATTGATGAACTTGGATACCAATTTGTACCTCTGAATGCACGATGCATCATACTAGAAATGAATAGGTTTATGATTCATGCCATTTCATAACCAAAAATTACAATATAAAAGCATATATTTTTATGCCAAGGATCCCAAAGGTGGTCCAAATGACAGTAGGTTGTGGAATAAGTCATGAAATTTACAATTCACTCATATGCACAGTTTAAAGCTATAGAGAGAAAAAGACTGGTTATCATATAGCATTTGATACATTTATGGCTGATACTGCACCGAGCAGAGTCTTTCTTGAGAAAGCAACTGGTTCTCAGCTAGTCAAGAAATAACCCACACTTTAAGAAAAGCGAAGGTTCATTATCGCATTTACAAGTGCCCGATACCTGTCCCTATCCTGAGCCAGCTCAATCCAGTCCATGCCTCCCCATCCAACTTCCTGAAGATCCATCTTAATATTGCCTTCCCATCTACTCCTGGGGCTTCCAAGTGGTCTCTTTCCCTCAGGTTTCCCCACCAAAACCCTGTATACACCTCTCCTCTCCCCCATACGTGCTACATTCCACGGCCATCTCGTTCTTCTCGATATGATTACCCAAATAATATTTGGTCAGCAGTACAGATCATTAATCTCTTCATTATGTAGTTTTCTCCACTCCCCTGTTACCTCATCTCCCTTAGGCACAAATATTCTAAAACACCCTCAGCCTATATTCCTCCCTCACTGTAAGGGATCAAGTTTCACACCCATACAAAACAAGAGGCAAAATTATATTTCTGTATATCTTAATCTTTACTTTTTGGGTAGCAAATTGGAAGACAAAAGATTCTACACTTATAAGAGGTTTAGAGGTTTGAGTCCTATTAATAAATAGTACTTACTTATACACTGTTAACACAGTAATAATAATAATAATAATAATAATAATATAAAGAACTTTGCATGGACCTTCAGCAACATTTTTTTACTTCATTCACAAACAAAACAACAAACTTTACCAGTGAAGAAAGAAAACAAACAAGGGCAAGATATCACATTTTTAACCAACAATGAACAGTAATTATAACCAACATAAATCTTCGGAAAATTTTAAGATAACAGGAACAGTTTTATGTATCTTCTTCAGAAGCAAGCTTTAAAGCAATCTGTATTGTAAATGCCTTTATAAGATTTTGATACCTCATTTACAAAACTGACACATATTTTACAATTTTAGAATTTTTACTCAAAATAATAAAAGCCATGTTGACAGTGTATAGGCGTAAGTACCATTTATTAATATAGATAGCACAAAGAGATGTCAAACTTAAAAAAATTGCGAGTCATTTTTAAACATAAAAAAAATCATCAACCAAATGAATGCATGTAAGTATGTTTCTCATACTACAATGAATTATGTCTTTTTATTCATGTGGCATTTGAGAGTAGATTATATTGTTAAAAACTATGATGACAGTATTGTATGCACTTTTTGAAAGCACAGGAAGTTGGTAACTGTCCTTTAGAGACCATACATATGTCCTGTAATAACACTGTCTACAGCCAATAGGTTCAATTTTAGACCCAAAGAGAACACACAGAAAACATGTTCTGAGCCAAATGAACATACAGGGTGCTCGACTGCAGGCATCTCCAAGAAATCTTTGGTGCAATTGGCACAGCAAGCTTGAGTGTCTGCATCATCATTACAAAATGAAAGAAAACTGCTGAATTGTCACCCTTGTACAACAACTGTGGTTCACACACTCTCTCATGCAGATTGTGAAACAAAATTTAATTTTGGGAATTGGTACCTTCATGTGACACAGGTGGAAGAAATCAGTTCCATACTGGTTCTGTTTAGCAATGAAACTGTGTATCATCTCAGTGAGTATGTGAATTCTCAGAGTGACAGGCACTGGTCTGTAGAAAATCCCATTACATGATGTTAAGGTCAGTGAGTGTTGCATCATGACTGCAACTAGCATTATTTGGCACATTTTCTATGGACCACATGGATTCTGAAACCACTTTATGAACAGCGCTCTGATTATGAGAAAGCATGTATATTTTTTGTAAAGGAAGATACTACAGTAGCTCACACCTTGAAACATCCCAGTACCTTCTTTAAATGTGGAGACTTACAGCGCTACATTGACTATGCACTAAACTATAATGCATGGACACCCCCCCCGTTAATATCATATGGGATTGATGATGATCATTGCCCTGCCTGCTGTCACACAAACCGTCCTGGGTGTAGTGTGCTGTGTGGAGCCACATAAAAGCCTGCCTTTGTTTTATATAGATGTAAGGCCAATTTGTTGACAAAGAACCACCTTTTCAGTCTGTCAACACAACATTTATGCAAATGAGAGAGAACAACATTTGATATTGTATATTAATCATCAAAATTTTTGCTAGAAAGCATGACACAGTTTTGTCAGCAAAAAGAATGGATTCAAACAAGGAATCTATTTATTTATTCATTTTTTGGGGTGGGTCATTGAATTGACTTTTGGGAACTCCACATCTAACTGTTCTGCAGTTTTTCATAAAAAGCCTTATTTGCATTACATGATTTTATTTCAAACTTTTGCTTATGGTCTGTTCAACGGAATCTAAATCAGTCTGCAGCTGTACATCAAGTGCCATAAAAATGTAATTCAGCTATAAATTTCAAGATTTGCCTACTGAAAAGCTTTTGCTAAGTCACTAAATATTCCTCTTGCATGCTTTTTTTTTGGGGGGGGGGGGGGGGGGGGGGGTTTGCCATTTTTTACACCAAATTTCCTTGTTGGAAGACAAATGTTTGGGGGGGTTCCCCTTTTTTTTACCAAAATGG
>Ga0123357_10006442_pt1 | contig 14330 bp, 10 predicted proteins | sample TergutEmb28metaG_FD_89873 | JGI IMG/M metagenome (GOLD analysis project Ga0123357, IMG submission 89873) | Embiratermes neotenicus P4 segment gut microbial communities from Petit-Saut dam, French Guiana - Emb289 P4 | ecosystem: Host-associated > Arthropoda: Insects > Digestive system > Gut ...
ACATGGTCATGTCTCAAGATCAGAATGCAGGACGAATTCACAGTGTGAGGATTGATAATAGTACCTTCGACAGGGTGGAAGAGTTTAAATATTTGGGAACAACTTTAACAAATCAAAATTCTACTGTGGAAGAAATTAAGAGCAGACTGAAGTCAGGAAGTGCTTGCTATCATTCGGTGCAGAATCTTTTGTATTCCAGGTTGCTATCCAAAAATTTAAAGATATATAGAACTATAATTTTGCCTGTTGTTTTGTATGGGTGTGAAACTTGGTCATTGACATTGCGGGAGGAAAGGAAGTTGAGGGTGTTTGAGAATATGGTGTTGAGGAGCATATTTGGACCTAGGAGGGACGAGGTAATGGGGGAATGGAGGAGATTGCATTAACGAGGAGCTAAATGATTTGTACTCCTCACCCAATATTGTGCGGGTGGTAAAATCAAGAAGAATGAGATGGGCTGGGCATGTGGCGCATATGGGTGAGGAGAGGGGGGTGTATAGGGTCTTGCTGGGGAAACTGGAGGGAAGGAGACCACTGGGGAGACCTAGGCATAGATAGGTGGATAATATTAGGATGGATCTCCAGGAGGTGGGATGTGGGTATATGGACTGGATTGGGCTGGCCTAGGATAGATACAGGTGGCTGACGCTTGTGAGTGGGGTAATGAACCTTTGGTTCCATAAAATGCAGGGAATTTCTTGACTAGCTGCAAACCAGTTAGCTTCTCAAGAAGGACTCTGCACCATGGGGTAAGTAAGTAAGTAATTATTATACATGTACGTAAGTCTTCATTATCCTTGTTGGATATTAATGAAACTTGAATTTTCTTGAGAGATTTTTAAAAAATAATCAAACACCAAATTTCACGGAATTCTGCCCAGTGAGAGCCGAGCTGTTCCATGCAATGGACAGTAAGATGTGATACAGCTAACAGTCACTTTTTGTAATTTTGCAAACACATCTAAAAACCCATCACATTCTTGGGTCACGTTTGGTACAGGACATGAATGGTCAAGAGCTGGTGAGAGGATATGAATGGGTTATTACAGGAAAATCTTCAGTCAGGATTTGTCTGGGACAGAATGGACTGCAACACTGAGACAGGAAATTTAACACTGGTTACCGAACCTTACATGCGAAAGTTTTCAAGTGCCTGCAACAATTGCCTTTATCCACTTTCCTGGCATCTGCCCACATAAACAACGATGAAAAAATAATTTCTGAGATGGAAAACAAACACGAGAAGAGTTTCACACACCCACCAATCAAATGACAGAATGATGGCTGGCAGATAGCACATACAGGCTGATGTGAGATTTGAATCATGACATAGGGCTCATATACCGCACATTAAAGTGCTGGCGGAGAAGAAGTAAATGTTCACATGGGGTCTGCACAGGTCTGGAACTTGCAGACTAACAGATGTAAAGGGCAAAAAGAGATAATCAGGCACCTCTTTTACATTTCAAGGTGAATTCTACCTCTTTCTTAAAAAAGCTCTCAACATAACTTGTTTTTATTTTTAACACTCCTATGCATGCTTTACCTCCATTCCACCCTGTAGTCCACTATTTGCACACTGTGCTTAACACAGGAACATACCTTGGCCACACCAAGCCTTGCCAACAGCCTGACATACTACAGTAAAAATTATCAGCATATGGCAGTGTTTCCCAAACGTTTTTGCTTGCGGACCCCTTTTGGCTTCAAAAAATAACCAAACGTCCTCATATAAATATAGTGTGTCCAGACAATAGGTACCCAAAAGTAGACACTTATATCTCAGACCTGATTTTAGATAGCTATGAATACATATCAGTAGCACATGTAACAAAGCACTGTATGATTTGAGCTTTATTAAAATGGGTACAGGGGGTTTCTTAATTAGATATTCTAACAGCCATACAAAATAAGCATAATGCCAATGAAATAAGTTCAGTCATTATTTATAACAAAACATCAAATTCAAAGTGGCCATTATAGATATGCATCCAGAAAGACCCTGGGAACTGGTTGCGGACCCCTTGGGATCCACGGAGCATACTTTGGGAACCACTGGCTTATGGTATTCATAAACTTTAACACAGTAATCATATATGCCATGCTCTGAAAAACTGCGCTAAATGTTATGGGGAAAAAAAGTCTACTGGAAACATACACTGAATAAAAATTAGGTACAAATATAAATAAAACCAAATCATATGCACAGATTAGGTCTACATGAACATATATGCATAACTTTTCTATATAACTTTCTGTTAAATGAACCAACCACAACTACACTCTGGAACTCTCAATGGCAAAATACACATAAAAGGAAAAAATTCGGTCTTGAGCTCCATCTGTTGGAAGCTGATCATAGCATACAAGAAGAATAAAAGCTTGTTACATGGGGTTAAAGTCAATATTTTGCAAGAAACAAGTCTGGCAATAAAAGATAAAAGGTCTTCAGTCAAAAACACAACTGAACAGCAAATAACATAACCTATTTGCTGTAACACTTTTGACAGTACAGTCATAACTTCACTAATGTGAACAACGGATTTTCCCTTGATTTTTTCAAAGTAATAAACAAACCATAACACAGAGTAGTAGTACATGAAAGGTGAAAAAAAATACAAAGTAACACTGCAGTCTATATGAAGTTAAATATGCTGCATCACAGTGTTGCAGAGTACGATGATGTCAATGGAAAATAATAAAACTTCACACATAATGTAATAAAAATGGCAGAAGATCGTGATGTGTTGCATTTTGCTCAAGGTTCCATGGGATGACAGAGGGAATAATTTTAATCTTGACTGAGCAAGATTTGTACTCGGGCCTGAAAGCATTCACAAAGCTGGAGGAATTCACATCCTTGGAAAGTTTACAATCAGTAACATATCCTGCACAGATATTTTTCACAACCCAAAAACTGCAACAAAGTGCAATGATACTCTGTTAATTATATAACAGTGTTTTAATTACACTTAAAATACAAAAAAGTGTCCAGAATATTAATGATGTACTACATTATACTAACAGCAACTTGTACTGGCAACCTGAAGCATTACTTCACATAAATGTCAAGTAACTTTCAACATACATGACATCATAAATATATACTTTATAAATAACAAGGAAGCATTAAACATCATATCCATGTTAAGATTAATTTTCAGAGGCAAAAAAGTTTTCTTATCTGAAACCCACACATACACCGCTGTAAGGGACATATGTATGTTACAGGTGATGCAATACTTACAATTAAAAAAATAAATATTTACTGACAAATATGCATTCCATAAGACAAAATAATTCTAAATTGTACTGACTTTTATTGATAATTTTATGTTCCTAACTGATGCAATATAAACACTTTAAACAGTGAAAGAATATTCGATACATAATACGGATTTTTTGACAGGGCCATGATGTTGTTCCTTACACAAACTGTTTTGCTTGTCACTGTTTAAGTTTGCCGTCAATCAGTGTCAGTGCCTCTTAGGTCTCAACCCACCATATCTAAATAAGGCACTGAAAACTTTCAGTTCAATGCATTGCACTTCATGTTACATTTGTAATCACCGTACATATATGAGGCACTGGAAATGGTTTCCTCTAGCCCACAGACACATGTACACATACAGTAATAAAATGTTTAATTAAAAATGTTGAGCTATGAAGGTACGATCTTCAATTACATAAAAATTTAGCAAGTGGTAAAGAAAAGGCATGTTCAAAAAATGCTGACAGCTAAAAACAGGCCCAGGTTCTCTTGCAATCAGACTGGTGTTTTCAACAGTGCCAGAAAGTGCATAATATATTTGTGTGAATTAATGGTCTCAAAAAAAAAAAAAAAATGGACCCTTAAAACACTGATAGCTTACTACACACAAACAGTAACATAATATAATGGCACCATATTGATTAACATGGGAACACCATCACTGTATGCCATGAATTCACATATCCACTGCAATACAACATCACTTCATCATTAAACAGGTTGAGTGTGGGGTCCATTTCTCCATCATGCACCACATGAAGGTACCAATTCACAGAAGTCGATCTTGTTTCAAAATACGTGTCACAGACTTCATGAACCACAGCTGTCTTGCATGATGCAATTTGTGGTGATGATATGGACATGTCTTCTTGCAGTGCAAGTCAAACTAATGATTTCTTAGAGATGTCTCCACTCTAGCACCAATTTCAAATAGTTTTTTTTAACTTAGAATGTGTCTTTCGCTTGTTCTCTTACTATATGGAATGGAACCCATAATTAAAAGCCTTCTGATGTATTTCTAAACTGCTGTTGTGTTTGGAACAGGCACATCATGAGATCTTCATCTGAATTTGTGACACCTAGTATGTGATTGGTATTTAGCAAACATGTACGTGTGATACAGAAGCACTGTTTGAATGGTATTCTCACTGTGAAAGAAGACTGTCTGTCAATAACCATAGACTATAACCATCTCACTGCAACAGTGCCAGTGCAGCTGGCTTGCTCAGTAAGGCAAGTTCAATGCAATAAAGAAGCAACTGGAGGAAGCAACCCAGTACACTAACGGTCGTATATTATGTGTAACTAGTGAATGACATAGTAAAATACAACAAACTGGCAGTTCCAAGAACAGCGTTTCTAAAAACATTACAAGATATTCTCAGTATTATGCATCTAGCAAAGTACTGGTCACACCTGGATCCCCAGACATGGAATTACGTTGTGTCATATCACGCTTGTTGAATAAATCCAGTTCCCTTCACTGGCAATGTTGGATCAGTACAGAGTATTTGTGGTGCAAAGATAACAGGTACAAGAAATCTAAAGTGAGAAAAACTTTCATGTGCCATTTTTCCTACTATAAAACCCATAGAGTGTCCCCAGATTGGACACAATCAGGCTGTTAAGCCAGTATCCAGGTACCTGCACTATGGCACTCTCATGTATTTATACCAAGTACAAGCTAAAAAGTTAATACTTATGAACCACACAGTAAAATGGTGCCATTTTAAACACAAATGCTGTGCTTCCTTTCAAAACATACCATTTTTATGACAAAGTGTTATGTTCATCAGTAACATACAATGGAACACCACAAAAAAGCTTAAATCAATAAGATAATCTGTACTCTGTACTATCAGGATTACCTGGTATGGTCTCACAGACACTGCAGGTTTATAGAGTGATTTACAGTCTTTTAAGAGTTGTCTGTGCCAAAATAGTGAACATTACAGCTCTGACATCCAAGGAGGAGGCAGAAGTCCCCACATAACGTCAGTAATCTTTACTACTTCCACACAGCACTTTACCCAGACAGCTCTACAAGGGAATAATGTACCATGTTACAACACCTCGCTCCAATCCTCAGATACCATTTTATTTCCATGGTACATAAACCCAATACTTGAATGGGAACATGGCACTGTGTAATTTAGTAGATAACAGCAAAGTTAATTCATAACATTGTTCTCTCTCAACTAAGATACATGGTGTCAAATGCCAAAGCTGTCTTCAAAATCTCTGCTGTGAGAACCTCCAAGATCACTCAGTACCAAAAAGCTTTTGCACATATGACAACTGAAACTTCTCACACATTTTGGGATGTGTGAATAAGAATATCAACACTGTATACAGCAAACTTTTGCTTCAGAATGGACAATTTACATAAATAAAATGAAAGATAACTTAGTTTGTACCAAAAAAAATGACACCCTGGGTGGCACATACTTCACATTCACCAAACAACAGCAAATGCAGAGGCCCAAAATACACAGACAAATTAAGCAAAAATTTGCATTATGCAATAAAATATCCACATGCAATCAAAATGCAAGTCAACACATTCAAATCTGCAACACAGATGAGGAATGCAAGGAGATGAAAGGCACATTTACTAGCATCCCGTCTTTCTAACAACGTTCCTCTTAATTCAGGATAAACCGTTCAACAAGAGATGAACTCCACATATTGGACCAGTATTAATAAATGTCAATTCTTTACTACGTGCTATCCTTCTCTTTTAGAGACACAAAATAATGGGTGTGAGATGCTAGTATGACGTACAGCTGCGATAAACATTCATGGCTATATGGAAACAACCTTACTCATTACATCAGTTACCTTGATGACCAAGAGTTGAGTTTCTATGGTATCTAGTTGGCACATGATTGTTGTTGATGTTAATGTTGTTGTTGTTGTTGATGTGGTTGTTGTTGTAATTTTTGAACAAAGGGTTTCGATGTCGCAGGAAAGGTTGATGCTGGGCGTTGGGGTGCGACGCAGGTAGGAACTGGGGGTATACGTGATGCGACCACTGGGGGAACAAAGGCCGCGCTCCCCCCTCTATGTGTCAGCGTTCCAAAGAAACAACATATACGCACACACCATTAGCAACAATATGGTAGAGATGCACAACTAACAAGCAGTTTTGTTACACTTCATGATATAAAATGTTCCTTTCAAAACATCATAGTGGAGCTGTCATTGTAAAACATTTAATAATATCTGCTTCACTAAATCAAAACATCTTGAGCACTCATAACGCTTCATTCTAAATACAGAAAATGGATAGAACTGATGCTCCTAATACTCTACACTCTTGTATTTCATCAGAGATAATATCTTCTATGTCTGCACTTCATTATTCTTTCCCAGTGACAACTTAAGGAAGAAAATCCACTATGTAACAACTTTAAAAAATGTCAAGGGGACCATAAGCATATGACTATATGCACAGTATTTACTAAATCAATAATGTGTTACTGGCAGACCAATACATCATCTTACAATCACAATGAAAATACTGTAACAACTTCCTTCAATGAAGAGTAAACTACCACTAAATATACCTCCATGCAAGTATGTTTTCATTCAACAGTGCAGAGTTAAAATTATTACAAGGTATAATACACGGATAATTTTTACAAATTAAAATTCCTGAAATATAAACACGAAACTGAAGTAAATGTAACAAGGGATCTAGGTCTTTTGACGTGTGATGCTGTGTCACTGGGTGAGTGGTTCCTGACATCTGGGAGGACTGTGGCACCATCATCAGATTCTCAAACATCACAAACCACTAACCCGATGTAAAGGTGTAACACTCCAGGTGACAAATGCACTATAGAAGCATTGAGAACCAACGATAACACATCACACCCAAGGAGACCTGAATTATGAGCAAAACTGCTGTGAGAACCTCTGATCTTGTTACGTACATCACACACAAAATGCTTGGCAGGTAAGTGAACAGTAAATAATTGTCTAAAGACTTTGTACAACTGATTTGTATGCCCATACATACAGAATTTTTACTGCCAGATGATTTTCAGACTACTGATTAAAAAGACACTTGTGTATATGCTGGTGTAGATCTGACACAACTACTGTAGGTAATCACATCATTAGAGCCAGTATATAGCTAATGGGGCAAGAAATTGTATATGGTCAAAAAATACCTGCAAGGAAAGTTCAGTACAGTAACTTTAGTTTTTTTGAAAACCTTAACACAGTGTCTTAGAATTTAACACATCACGTACAAAACATTCTTCACAGCAAAATGCACTACTGTTGCAAAGAACACTATCAAATTATATCAGAAAATGTGCACTGAGATTTAACAACTAATATATGTATTGCCATCAGCCATAACAAATTTTATTTGTCCCATCAATACTTGCTACATGTTTCAGCTGTACTGACTATATTCAGACCCTGATACATGTAGCAAGTACTGATGGGACTAATAAAATTTGTTGTGGCTGACGGCAATATGTACATCAATTTTTAATGTGATTATACCACAATGGAACAAATTCTATTAAAAAAAGGAGCACTAAGATTTAATGAATGCTAAATTTGAAATTTCACAAGCAGACAAAATGTGTCCATCTTTACTGCCTACATAAAACTGTACACAGTATATAGAAATTGTGAAGGTGACTAAATGAAGCAGAAAATTGATTACTATGTCTATTTTCACTGCATTATGAACTGCAGAACAACATTTTGGTGGAACTCTCCATACATTAGAAAAGTTTTTGAAATACGAAAGAACAGAATTAGAAAGACTACTGGATGCAGAAGTGGAGACTCACGTACAGATTTATTTAACATCATGCAAATTTTACCTCTCAAATCACAATATAGTGTAATGCCTCCCGATTTGGTACTCCGACCTAACTGCACCTGCCTCGTGAAGACACTATAATTTAAAGGGGCGCGGCTATTAACATCAGCGCCGAAGTCACTAATTTCTATGCTGCCACCAGCCAGATTCCAACCAAATTTAGACTGTCGGGAATCTGACAAACTGCTCTGCCACACAACAAAGTAAAATAAAAAATGCGCTCATCTATATTTCTCAGTTCACTTATCTAATACTCCAGGGACATCAATCAGTGGTCAATAGTGCGTCAATTATGTCAGTAAAATTTAATAATTAAACCAAAAATATTTAACATTAAAGTAAAAATAAAAATATACAAACAACCATAATTTACACAATAACAATGTAACAAATAAAAGGTTTAAATTTAGTTGACCCAAATACTCATCTTGCCTTCCTCTATATAGGCCAATGTACGCCCGAAATTTAAAATAAATTTCTAAATAATTTTCCTAAATAGTTGTTTGCCGAAGTTGCTCAACTCGCGTAAATTAACTCAAAACAGTTTTCTAAAACGTCCAACACAGCTTACCTTGGATACTCAGCAGAAGTCCGTGTCTCGTACACATAATATAAATTCTTCTTCAGCGTAAAAGTCAGAACAATACTTCACGTTGGCCAAACACATAAGTATAACCAAAATTTCCATGAGAATGAGAGCGTTTACCTGGTTACAGTGGACTATATAGAGTAGGGCAGCTGACACATCTAAAAATGTGTGTATTCTTCAGTGCATTGCACTGTTTGCCATGGGGGAGTTCACTGAAAGTTCATAGACTACGCTACTTTACGGCAAAAGGGAAATCAATGTCTGAGTTGCACATATTTGTAAGTGCAGTGTACTACTCTTGTCAGCATTCGAAAGCTTGTCGCGTCTGTGCGTGACTGATTTCCCAACTCAAATTTATAAGTACATTGTTCATTTATTACAATAGTTTTCTTTTCTTTCATTTGTAGCTAAGAACAAAAATAAATTCAAACTGGACTCTTGATGTTTATAACATAAACACTAGAAAAAATTTAATTTTCACCAACCTTTATTGATGTTAAAAAAATAATCTACATGCTCATTCACTGTACTCTATAAATGAATATTTTAATTTAAATAAGGAATGTTAAAATTATAATTTTATCAATTTTGAAGAAAATACTGTATAACATTAATGAACAATTGTATGTAATAAATTATTGTGACCTGTTCTGTGTCCTATTTTGGATTCAAATTATGTTCAACAATAACCACAATTCATTATACTGCAACACAATGAAATCACATACAGGTAGAACAAAAAAAAAAAAAACAAATTCGCAATTCGCATAATAGAGGCCATCATTTTACATGTACAGCTCATTCTAGTGATACCTTCTCTGTAAATTATCAAGAATTTCAATGCTGTAAAAGTACACCATCCCGTACTTCTGTTCTGATCATTGTGACAGGTTGAAGATTTCCCGCCTTGTTGGCTGTTTCTGTACCATTATTGAGAAACTAGACAAATTTCTCACATTATAGTATGTAAAGGAGCTGAGAAAGGGATGTTTGTACAGGCGATTTAATCACACCTCTGCAATAAAACTAACTATTACACAGATTTATGAGTACAATTATGCTTATCATTTCAATTCCATTCCGCAGAAATTGTGACGAACACAACGGTGAGTGTGGTTATGTACCAAACATTTTTATTTCCTAAATAACTTCCAGATGCTGTCAAGTTCATTTCTGCAATGCAGTATATATTTACTCATTTCTATAAATAATAACCACGCAGACAATCCGCAGGATAGCTGAAAGAGTTGAAAATGCTTGTGTTTATACAGGTGAAGTAATCATGTGGCAACACTGGAATCGAAAGAACGAGTACAGGAAAGGAAAGCTGGCCAATTTACCACGCACTTTGTGTGGCTGAAGTCATGAGATCCACAAATGCTTGTGTTCCTTTAGTGACGCTGTTCCATGGTAGCAGGTTCGAATGCCTTGCTTGTTTGGCACCCTTGGGTTGTGGAAAAGGGGCACCCAAGGGGAGAGGGGGCTGCTGGGCTGCAGTCTTCCAAACGGAACAACAACGAAATTTAAATAACACATTTTATTTACACGATGATACCAAACGTTTTACATGTTTTACCCTTCAACCGAAATCAGTCACTGAAACAGGCTGATGACCAGTACATTAGAATTTTGAAAAATAAATTAATAATGAAAACTTCTCAGAGTGCACCTGGTTGTGGTTGAGAGGGGGTATGGTGTTTATAGGTGGGCATGCCGCCACAAAACACCATGGTTGTGACCATGGTGTGCATCCTTGTAGCTGTCCAAATTGACCACACCCTGACAACTTCTGTAACTCGTTTCTCTTTCCCCGTCACTTGTCTCGCACATGAAGTGGCAGACTATGTAAAGTGTGTGTCTTACTGTTTAATTATTTTGCTTTTACAAACAACCTTACATTGATTAACTATTTCATACAGCAGGACAGAATTTTATGGCATGAAAGTGAGCTTTTCATTACAATGGAATGTATTATGGGGGAACATTTTTTACACAAAGATAATGTGGTTCAGAAGAAATTCCTTTTTACTTAATGCTTCATTACTTTGTTGTTCATTAGAAAAAACCACGCACATGTGCAAGTGCTCATGCACGTGTGCGCGCACACACACACACACACACGAGTGCATGAGCACGCGAAGATACTGGCCTATATGTAGAAGACAGTAAATTAATTATGAATGATTTGTGGACAACAGTGAACAGACATCATAACATATCGTATGACCACAAAATGCTAACCTGTTTCACATAAGGGTCACCGGTTTATTCTTAAGTTTCAGAGGCATTTACTGCCTCCACACTTAGGGTGACAAAACTGTTCTAGGCGGATGAAGCGAAGTGGCGGAAGAAAATGTGTTTGTTAAGTATGCAGTCACAAGGTGACCTGGCCAATCAGATCAGAGAGGGAACAAAAGGACACCACTACACTTCACAAGCACTGAACAACAATACTAGCAAAACATGGAGGTTCAAGACATATCAATAATGAAGTGAAACTCTGTAATAAAAAAGTAGTTACAACTGAGCCACAACCACAAGTTTATCAACCATACCACACATACAGTATTTTTGTCAGTTAAGTTACTAGGATTCAAACTCCACACCTTGGAGGTCCCAAGTTCAATCCTCAGCTCACAGACTGGCTATACAAACAAATATTTTCTATGACTCTCACCTGTCATAGCCACATGTTGAAAGAGCCCCTCAAAATAAGCCCATTAGCCCATCCTTTTACAACCCCATAATTCACAAGTTGAGCCCATTTAACCCATGCAGTTGAGAAGGCATCTTTAAAAATATCAAGATATGATGAAAAGACCTCTGCCTCTATCTCAATGCATTCCTCAAAAACAGGCCATCCATCGGGGTGACAGAAATATATAACACAGACAGTCGGAGAATAGACAAATACCTGTGTTTTTGAGAACATGCATTGCTATAAACCGCACTAACAAATATAGATTAAAGGGAGTAACATAATCATACACATCTGAGATTTAAGATTCCCAGAGCAGTGTTACTGAAGATTCAAGTCTTCTGGGATGTTACTCTGTGTCACTGGGGAAGAAGTTCCTGAAATTTCAGAGGATTAGAGTGCCATCCTCTGCAGGGTCAAGCAGTCTAAAAAAGAAGAACTACTTGACTCTGAAGATAAGGTTTTATGACCCTTTTAAACACTGAAAATTTGCCTAATGATGTGGCGCAACATCTAACAAGACTTCAATCTTCAATCACACATATAACCCACAAACATATTACAAAGAAATTATTACTACAGTTATCATAACCAGCATGCTCAGCTTCACTCATCAGTGATTCATAAATCATTTCAACATCATACAGTCTGAGCTCCTGACAGTGTTATGAAATAAATTATAAATAAATAAATAAATATAAGTTCATCAGTTATTGAAAAAAAAAAAAAAAACTAGATGCAACACAGCAAATATGTTTAATTCCAAATTTCACTGAAACAAATCTACTGGTTCAAAAGTTATAAACTGATGATGGATGAACAGACAAACATCATATCAGGCTTATACAGCCTGCCTTTCCATGTGGAATATGACAGGCAGGCTAAAATAGGATGGAATCTGGGGGACACAATCATACCATACACATGGTTAATAAATCCTTAAGAAATATGACAAAGAAAAAAAATAGTTGCACAAAAGTAACAAATCAAAATTTCATTCACAAGGGAATGAAGAACAGATTAAAACCACAAAATGTTTGCTAACATTCAGTTCTGAAAATTCTTTCCCCTAATTTGCTGTTTAAAAGTCATACAGATCAAACACCACCTGCTACTTTGTACACGTGTAAAACATTTTTTTACATGTTCATAGAACAGAGGCTGAGGGTGTCTGAGAACAGAGTGCCAGAGAAAATATTTTTAACTAAGTGACAGAAAGCAACAGGAAATAGAGACAGCTGCAGAATGAGAAGCAACAGCATCATAGTTTGTTCTTCTTCCCACATATCTTTAGGATGACCAGGGAGGTTATGATGGGTGTGAAATGTAGCACACAATGGAACAACAAGAATTTACACAAAATCTGGTCAGAAAACACTTAGAACAGTGGTTCCCGAAGTGTGATCTGCAGATCCCACGGGATCCAAGACCAGTTCCCAGAGGATCATCAGGTAAATTCCTGTAATGGACACTTTGAATTTTACTCATGTTTTAAATTAAAGGAATATTTTTTTGTTAAAATAATCGTGAAACTTCTTTAATTGGTGAAATGTTTGCTTCATATGACTGCTAGAATATCTAATTAAGAACTTTCTATACCCACACACACAGAGTGACAATCATTTTAGTTAAGGTCACATCATGCAATGCACTGTAACATATGCTACTGGTATGTATGAGTATCTATCTAAAATCGGCCTGAGATATAAATTTTTGTTGGATACCTACCATCCAGACACCCTATATTTACATGAGCAAGGATGTGAGGATCCACGGTTATTTTTCAAAGCCAAAAGGGGTCCACAAACAAACAAGTTTGGAAAACACGGTCTCAAAACATGAGGTGATACTGCGAACTGAACTCATCTGGTTTAGACCACAGACAGGGTCTTGTTGACATGATCAGGTAAATAAAAGACAGGTGAGCAATTATCAGCATCTCCACCACCCTTAACTGTGAAGGCCACAAGACACATACGTACTTCCAGCTACGCCGCACCATATGCCATGGGATGATAATCTGCTTGTAGCACACAAAACCCATATTCAGTTTTGTTTTTGTATGAAGTTAAGCTTGAAAACATTCCATTACATTTTATGTGGCTCAAAAGCAGACTGAATACCACACAGATGGGTGTTCTTTAGGGTTTCAGCATTATGCTTTGGTTACACATTCTGACTTTTTGGAGAAATGTGCTGCCTGCATCTTTGGGGCAACTGAATTGGTTTGGGTGGGTGCTGAAGGGGCAGTGATGGATATTCATGTACCTTTTCATTGAAATTTAAGGTAGTCTGGCCAATCACAGCTATGGACAGTTGGAACAGGAAACTGGATTGTCCCAAGCCCATGGGAGTCAAAGATTAAAAAGATTACATCATCTTGACTTTCATATACAAAATCTCCCTATATGCAATACCACACATCAGTCACACCTTTGGCATAAGTCATAATAAACCTTTGTTCTGTGTTCTATGTAAGGTTTGCACTGGGGCAGAAGAAACAGTTCAGCATCAAACATACAACACAGCAGAACCATACAGCAGCACACTGACTGATGAGACTAATGCCTGGGTTGCTCTAGGGATAAGGAAATGACTGTTCAGAAGCCATGGAGTAGTGCACAAATACTATGGTAGCCTGTCACACGATGGTTTACTGGGTATGGTGTCTACAAGGTGTGAGATGAGGCAGAAGAAAAAGTTGAGCAATAAACATGACTGCCATGGTTACTGGATGCAGAATAGCAGAGTGTACTGCTAAGATACACATACGTGCGAACATGTGTTTTGTGTGTGTGTGTGTGTGTGTGGGGGGGGGGGGGGGGGAAAAAAAAAACAAATTTTTTAAAAGGGGGGGAGAATGTACCAATAAAATTTTCGTAAAAAAGGAATTGTATTTTGGAAATTTTTTGTATAAAACAAA
>Ga0123357_10006443_pt1 | contig 14329 bp, 11 predicted proteins | sample TergutEmb28metaG_FD_89873 | JGI IMG/M metagenome (GOLD analysis project Ga0123357, IMG submission 89873) | Embiratermes neotenicus P4 segment gut microbial communities from Petit-Saut dam, French Guiana - Emb289 P4 | ecosystem: Host-associated > Arthropoda: Insects > Digestive system > Gut ...
AAGAACACACGACCAATGTGGTGATACAATAGAAAAGTCGCAGGCTCCTGATGATGGATGTAATAATGTCCGAAACATGTTGAGCATAGAAGAAGTGAAATAAAACTTAATAACTAGTGACATCAAGTTGGTCTCTTATTCTTCAACTATCACAATAATGCACAGTCCAATATACATAAGATTTGCAGTTAGGTCTATTTTTATTTGTGTAGATGCTTTAACAGAATTTAGCTTTTGACATGTTTTAATTTATGTAAATGTTGTCATTGTTTGAGGCCCATATGTACAGAACATATCATATTGAAGCTGGTCTGTTGTATACACACTTGAGGACAATCTTGCCACAAATTAATGTAGATACAGTGATATTATGTCCCCTAGTGAATATCATAGTATGTAACCACAATATAATTAGAAATAGGACTGTTCTTTGGCACAGTATAGCTAAGGCCTAGAGTAATTATACTGATCTAATAAGTACATCATTATAAGGACAGTGACTAGTGCAACTGTGTAGTGATGTTTGAGATAAGGAAGATTTTTCTGTGGTTGAAATTATGTCTGACTTTTAAGTAATTAGATTTTAATGCATAATTTTATGGAGGTATGTCAAATATATTCTTTCTTTAAACAGACTGTTGGCAAGTAATTAAGTACATGTAGTGTGCCTGTTTCAGAATGTATGTTCTTTAGATAGTTGTGTTTAATTTTTTAATAAAAACATGTTACACAGTCATTAATGATTCATTGTCTAGTAGATGTAAAACTGTGACTGATTTAATTAGGAAGTAATTGTCCGTACTGAAACCTTGCCACAACATCAAAAACAAAACTGGAGTTAAATGTTAGATATTTTTCATCACATTCACTTACAGTTTTATTGACTGCAGTCATTTCTGGTGTAATGTGATAGTTACATTCTTGAAAAATACTGCAGTGTACAAAGTTTCCAATAAAAGCAGTTGATGAGACAGGAAGCTCTTTTCTCTGTGCCATATCTCAATAATTATCTGTGCCGTGTTGACACACTGAGCCATTTGTTATCCATAACGAACCCACATTTTGAAAACAGTGTTGCTTAATATTGCTGTACTGCGGTGACAGAACTGACTTTATTTTTTAATGTGCCTGAGCAGCAAGGGTGCAGAGCCTGTATTCCGTAACCCACGTGTGAAGCTCCTTTGGGACAAATGGCGCAGTGTATGGATGTTGGCCTGGGAGCGGCAGCGCCGTTTGCAAGAGAAGTATTCATATCTGCTGGAACTGGAGAAAGTTAAGAACTTCAGCTGGGATAACTGGAGGAAGCGTGTAAGTATTCTGATTGTCTAGGACCTGTTTAAAGCTGCATGAGTACACCAAACATAGTTTTATTAGAGGTAATAATTTAAAATGGTGGAATGGATGGGACATATAAGAGACGTGGGTGAAGATGGGCAGTTGATGTCATGGAATGTTTTAGATGTAAGGTATGTAGTTAGGGATGGGAATAAACTGGCTCATGATTGGGTTCAGTGGTAGACTGCTAAAAACATGGTTCTAGAAAAGCAAGGAGTAATAAAGTTTCCTTTCTCCCTATAGCCATTTTAAATTAAGTTACTGTAAATAGTGAAACAGCTGTTTAAGTAGAGTGAGTTCTATTTATTGTTATAATTGTTGTTGGCTAATTGCATGAGAGGTAGCTTTTTCTCCACAACACTGGAAGTCACTTGCAAGACTACATGATGTTATAACCCAAAAGACCCCAATCTAAATTCTTACCACCATGAAAATGTCAGGTCTGTTATTCACAGTTATTACATAGCAGAGTCTGGTTAATACAGTTGTCATTGACAACCAGTAAGTGTAACCGTGTAGCAGGATGGAACATGACGTTATTGTCGTCAGTTTCTGAATAATTACTACAGTTCTATTGAAAACCAAAAATCAGTATACATGCATTGATTAAATTCAGTATTATGACATTCATTTTGTTTTGTTTGTTATGTAGCCTCATTATGGAATGTTATTACACTTTTAAGGAGAACTTGACAGAAATGTAAATATTGGAATAATTAAATGGTGCAATTAAAAGCAACTTCTAAGGTTAGCAGAGTGTAATTGCTTCAGTCCCCTAAATGTGTCTGAACTGGTATCACTGTTTCTTATCAGTAATGAATTCCATATTAAATAATATTTTTGTTATGAAGAAAGGCACAGTGTAAGTTCATTTGTTGTTGCAGTAAGAGCACTAATTTTTAGTGATAATTTGTAACTTCTTACTAATATAGATTTTTTCCCCCAAGTATTTCCATTATGTGTTTTGTTTACAGTTCCTTAAGTTCATGAATCACAAAAAGTCTCGTTTGACGGATCTGTTCCGCAAAATGGACAAAAACAATGATGGTCTTATTCCTAGAGAGGACTTTATTGATGGAATTATGAAGACAAGTAAGCAAATGGATTTATTACTTACAGTACTGCCATCTTGTCTATGCATACATGTACTTGTACGAAACATAATTGGATTCAGTTTTAATCCCAGTGAATGACAAAACATATTGGTATAGAATTTTGACACTAAAACTCAGCATCTATCTCTCTCCTTCTCCCACTCTCTTTTTTGTGGGGGGGGTTGCTGGCTTCTAACAGTGACACTGCACAATCTTAGCAACTGACAGTGCTGTTAAATAACTGAAACAAATGGTTTCTTGTATGATGTTGTGTGTTATAAACATTTCACCTTTGTGCATAATTTACTAAGGCTACAGGTGGGCTGTCTGTTGCCTGCCCTTGCTCTTGCACTGTGATTCTCTTGTCCAAGAGGATTTATGTAAGGTGAACAATGGTGAAGTAGTTGTCATGGCACCCACAGTAACATAATTCTTAAGGTCCACCATGTTAATACTTATACCTGGTTTGAGTATCTCTGCTACCATTCCCTGTTATGCATACAAATTTGTTTCATCTTTGATTATGTATGTGAAGTTGGGGTTATAAAATGTTAAATGTATTGGTCACATCATGTCTGTCTCAAAATGTGGATTGCATTGGAAGGTAAGCAGAAAAGACTGGAAAGGTGTAGGGATTATCACATGTAGAAAATCCTCCTTTACTCAGGTTATCTGATGATTCCAGTATTTCTTATTCATTATCTTCTGATGGATGTGATTTGGACATAAAGTCAGTAGCAGAATTTCAGTTATTTTCAGTTTTCTTTATATTCCTGACTTTTTTTTTACTGCTGTCCCTGTACTTTTGTGTAATGGCTGTGTTTGCGGGAAAAAAAATACAGCCTATACCACAAATCAGCTGTAACCTCATACAACTACCATATCACACATGTGAGTTTCCTTGTTATTGTATAGGCTAAGCAAATATACACAATAAATGTAAGGACAGAAAGAGAAAAAATACAAAGGAAGAGGAAAATTATTGGGCATGTGGGGATGCCTGCTGGTGTACATGACGTTCAGGCCACGCTCATCCATTAGTAAACCAGTTACTCATAATCAGATTCAAATCACAAGGAGAGCTGCACTAAATTGACTGAGGTTGATAGTCGTAGTAATAAGACAGCTCCAGTTGGCACAGAGTGTGTACATACCTTAGCCCTGTTTAAAAAGAACATGTTTGAAATGTTTTCAATATTGGCTAATAAGTGTGCAAACCGTTGACTTGTTCTCTTATAAATTGTTGTTAAAACTATTTTATCTTTCTCTTTGGTTAGAATTTGACACTAGTAGACTAGAAATGAATGCGGTAGCAGACCTGTTTGATCGGTCAGGAGAAGGTCTGATTGACTGGAAGGAATTCATCGCTGCTCTTAGGCCAGACTGGGAGGAACGGAAGCCAGAGTCTGAGGCGGAGAAGATCCATGATGAAGTGAAGCGATTGGTGATGCTCTGCACTTGTCGTCAGAAGTTCCGTGTCTTCCAAGTTGGAGAGGGGAAGTACAGGGTTAGTAAAACAAAAGTAGTTTATTCTGGTTATGAATTACTTTTTCATCGCCACTCACTGTACAGGTCCATGCAGGACCTTGGCTTCCTTTAGGATCAATTGCTAGGCATCTCTATCCCCAAGTGTTTTTCTCTAGTTTCTAACACCCGTTTTTTCCAGATCATTTTCAAAATCAGGATATGAAGCACTAATTTTCTTTTTTGTTGCTATTGCATATTGATTGGTATCGTAATTTCTGGTGCCACAGTTTGGTGACAGTCAGAAACTGCGTTTAGTGCGTATCCTTCGTTCAACTGTGATGGTGCGAGTTGGTGGTGGCTGGGTGGCTCTGGATGAGTTCCTGGTGAAGAATGATCCATGTCGAGGTAAGCATTTGCCTCTTATTCCAGGACTTTCATTGGAAAATCGTCATATACGTTTTGGTTAATGTCTGAGGATACACTTTCACAGCAATTTATGTCTTACTTATTTAATGATATGTACTAGACTGCACTGGTTGTATAGCATTCACTGAGGCAATAATTATATGAATAATGGGTTTTTTACAATTGTTTAAGAAATGGAGGGACTACAGGAAACCAAAAATGCCTCATTTACATTAACTAGCCCCTGGATCAAGAATCAGAATTGGGACGTTCAAGATAGTAACCTGATAACTAATTACATTATCATAACATTCAGTCTTTCTGGTTTGCCCATCATTGTTGGTGTATGAGTGAATGCATTTGTCCAAATTCGTGGCATTGACTGTTGCCAATTAGTGACTCTTTATACCATGAAATATAAAGAAATTGTGCTGTATTTAAAGATTTAGTTTGTACTGCACAGTAAATACACTGTTCCTGCAGTACATAAACCAGTCTGTTAATGCTGTGTGAGGAAATAATTTCTGTTTGTTCTGAGAATCATACACAACAGAAATACACTCTGTTAAGGGAATGTATAATTAGTGAATATTAAACCTGGTAGTACATAAAGTAACCACCGGGCTCATCATTATAACTGTATAATTTTTTTATATACAGGGACATTATTTTATCTGACTTCATACATCAAGTCTAGGCTTTGAACATTTTACTTTAGAGCAGAGAGAACATCAGTTGCCACTGTCTAGTGTGTCAAAAGTAAGGTTCTACGATTTTAATGTCTTGCAGTTAATATTAGGTTTTTTGCTGACTGTATTTATCCTTTAACAGACCTGAATTTGCATGTGTCAATGCACATAAACAAGCGCCCCTAAAATTTCTTTTATGTATTTTGGCAACAAGGAAATTTACTGCATTTTTAAGACATGCTGCGTAATCTCTGTTTTGTTTTTCATAAACTGTGTTCTAAAATTTCTTTTCCACCCAGCTCAGATAAAGGTAGAAGATGTTAGAAATGGTTTCCTGTGGCTTGCAGTTAGGCCTTACTTTAAACACACATGTTCATTACGGATCAAGGTTTTCTGTTGAAATTTAAAAAAACACTTCATTCGAAAAATCTTCTTTTAGATTTTCTTTGGTAAGATGATAATTGTCATACACTCTTTACGTTTTAACATGCCCCACTGGAAAAAGTTATATAGGTTATGATGTGAATGAAAAGGCTACACTCCTGTGTTGTAAACAGTTCATAGAGTTGACAGCTGTGTTGCTGTTGCACTGTCATCTTGAGAGAGAGGCATAGGTTCTCCCTTAATCCAACAGCTCACAAGATGGCACACAGAATCCGTTACATATTGGTGTGAATTTATGTTCTCAGGGGGAAAAAACAGGGTCCAGTAATCATGCTTGCTATTACAGCACATCACACACACACTTCCACATTATGGAAAGGCAATTCATGGAGTAACATATGATTTTCTGCTGGCCCATTATTCTGAAAGTTCACTTAGCCCCCAAGATAAAACAAAGTTCTTCACTAAGCAAAAAGTGTGATGTCAATTTCTCCATTGTATCACCCCCTCAAGGTACCAACACAAATTCTGTCTTGCTTCACAATTTGTGTCAAAGAGTATGTCAATGACAGTTTGCTGAGGCAAATGCAAAATGGCACAGATGCACCCATTTGCTGTGCATGTAAGGCCAGAGATTTTGTATATGACATGTACAATCTAGCACCAGATTTGTCCTCAGTAAACACCTATCATCTGCATGTTTTGTTACCATCTGAAGCAGAACCTGTGACCCAAAACCTTTTCGTGTGTTTGCTGATTGCATTTGTGTGCTGTAATGGTTTGTAAGGAAACTTCAGAGTATGGGAGATGCATCTTACAGGAACTGTGTTTAGTTTATATATTCTAAAGAAACATGCACTGCTCCATTGGAATCCATAATAGCATCTGCAGGTGGCACACAGGGACCTTTCAGTCTCTCCAATAAGCAGCATGGATAGAAGCTGTTAAGTAATCCGAATGAGTATCATAAGGAGTGTTGCATGAAGTAACTGTTATCAGTTTGAGTCAGATAAAACAATGACACTATGTATCTGAAATGTGACAGCCAGGATATTAGGATCAGTGTACTGTCCAGGCTGTGAATTGGATGTCCAAGGAACCGTGGTTCATTTACAGCACATCATCCATATGAATTCTAGAGACTATTCATTCTCCGATTCAGTGGGTACCAGGGCCCATTTCTCAAGGGGTAGAGAATCCAGGACATGAAAGTAACCACTTGCTGTACCTCCAATTACCCATATACTTCCATGGCCTGTGCAGGGATAAGTATGCTTACATTTATTGAACAAATATGCAGGACATCAGGATATTAAAATGTGACCAAAAATATATGGTGTCGGAAAGGTATTTGCCATAAAGCAGAATAAATTGAGAATTACATTGGTGTATTGTGTATTGTCCCCCCCCTTAAAAATCTGTATTAATAGCTATTCATAAATTAAGTGAAAAGCGATATTTTTACATGGGAGCATTTTTACAAACACAGTGATATTAGCCTCAGTAGCATGTGATCAGTGTCTGGTTAAAGATACCACATAGTGTAATTACCAGCCGTACTAACTACTGAAACTAGAGGACCACTGGGATTAAAAATACCTGTTTGGAAACATGTTCAGACGTTTAGCAGATTTCTTAGGGGAAATAAGGTGCATAACAGAAATAGTAGTATTAGTAGTAGTAGTAGTAGTGGTGGTAGTAGTAGTAGTAGTAATAATAATAATAATAATAATAATAATAATGTGTTTTTATTCCCTGTTTTATCTCTCCATGTAGCATTTTGTAAGAGGTTCTGTACTACTAATTGTGGTTTTGGTAAATCATAATTTTTGTTTGTTTTTATGATTTATAATTTTCCGTAATTACTTTAATTTTATGTTTGAATTTAGTTATGTTGGTATTGAAATTTAGTTTGGTTGAGAGGATGGCTGTTGAGTGTCTTCAGTAAGAACTTATTGGCATATTCTGAGGGGCAGAGCTCAGTATTTCTGTATACATAGGTGTTTATGCAATGCTTGAAGCAGTTGCTGTGGGAAATGAGTATTGAGCTAAATGTATGAAACCATTGTAGATGGTATCTGGAGGTTATCATAAGTGTGTGAAGAGGCTGTGACTCAGTCATATGTAGCAACACCTTACATCTAACAGTTTCAAAACTTAATCTACAATATACTTCCAATTGACGCACAACTCCTGAGGTAACATATTAAAAATCTTGAGCTTGTGGCTTTGGAATTTTTTTTTTTATGTTGGTTGTTGGTGATAAATGTATTTCCATCTCACTGTCTGGTTGAGAAGCATGAAAACAGATAAGACTCACAGAAATACAGACTTTAAGTAGCATTAAAATAAAAACCCTTATGGATGTTCATTGTGATTATGACACCATTCAGTGCCAAAATAAGAACTGGAACGTTATCATAACAGTTGTAGAATTGAGGTGAGACTGAGTCCCTGATAACTGCAATATCATATGGGCCTGGTGTATCAGCATCTAGTAACATATGAGTATGGAACACCTGTAAATTGTTAGTGGACAGTGTGAAATGGAAGGGCTTGCAGAAAAGTATGCCCGAGCACCGTTTTGCTCACCACAAGTCCCACATAGACTACTCTGGTGTTAAAACCATGTCTCATGTTGGAAAGTCAACAACTAACAGCCTTGTAGGCATCTACATTGTGTGTGCAAGCCAAGGCTGAAATATAGTAAACTTGCGTGGTGTATAATAAAACCATGGCAGGTAAATTTTGATGAGGTTGTGAAACTAATAACTGAAGTTTACAACACCCATTTGGGAGTACAAGCCCAGTAGCCTCTTACAAGCAATATTCAAATATTTCCACAGAAAACCCCTCTGATGAGGGATACAGTTCAGTTCAAACATATCTCTGTTTTTTTAGTTTAAATGTGTGCAGTATGTCACCAGCATATGGTTGGCTGCTTGCAGTAAGAAATAGCTAATCTACATGATGTCTGATTATGACAGGTTTAATAAATGATAATATTTGACTTCAAAATTTAAATCTGCTGAAATAGAGCTTGGAATCATCCTACTATTGGTTGTCATTAATCACAGAGTCCCCTTGTCTTAAAAAAATTTAAAGTGTTTCTACCATACCCACCAATATCTTCACTGAGAAGACATCATGTACAAGTTCCAGGGAATCTGGTAGGGTACTCATTCCCTCTGTCCAGATTTCTCTTTCTTTAAGCTGCATAACCCAACTCTTATTTAGGAGACATTAGTACAACATTCAGTCACCATTTCATAGAAAATTTAATCAAATATGTTGGACAGCTATGAGAAATAAAACCAACAAGACCCTGTACAGATGTGTAAATTTCTTGTAGTATAATACAAAAAATTTACACATTTGTATATGTGCTTGTTGGTTTTATTTCTCATAATGAATCATCAGTGCATGGTCATGAATCATTTAAAATGTTGGACAACATTTGATCTCCTGTTGATTCAAGTGAAATGATAATTTGGTTAAATAAAATATGTACAGTGCTGATTTTATGAACCCCATGTTGATTCTTTTCTGTCACTTTGACATACCATATTTGGTGGTATTTGATGGAGGAGAAAGCCTTCTCCAGATACAGAGTGCTGTGCATATATTGTACAAGCAGGTGTGACCAGCTGACTCAGGGGTGAATCTTCAGCTGTGGGTGTGTGTGGGAGGGTAAGAAGTTTTGCCATAAGAATTTAACTTGTAGTAAAGTATTAATCAGAGCCTTGGGCTTGGATTGATTGATTAGGTCAAGTAGCAGGCTCTTGTGAACATGGTAATAAACCTTCAGATTCTGGGGGGGGGACTTTTTGACCAGCTGAATTATTTTCTGTGTCACAAGATAGACCTAACCACATGAAGTCAGTTACTTCATGGACCAGCTGCAACACTTCTACAACGCTGAAATGAAAGAGAATTGTGTATAGCATGGAAGAAGATGGACAGTTAAAAAGTGTGAGGTTCTCTCAGTGCTGCTGCTGAAGATTCAAATCTTCTGGGATGCTACACTATGTTGACTGGTAAGTATTTACTGATGTTCTGAAGGATTGTAGTTCCTTAATCTTCAGGGTCAAGTAGTCCAAGAATAAGGTGAGGTAGTCCATCCTTCTTGGGCTGCGTGACCCTGAAGATGAAGGTACTATGGTCATATAAAACATTGGTAAATATGTACAAAGTTGGCATCTCAGAAGCTTTGGATCTTCAGGTGGACAGTTGTTTGTATTTTGGAGAGAACCAGTTACATTTTGTAAATAAGTATTGATTTCCATGCTTCTGAATCAGATCTAGACATTCATTGTAGATTTGTTGGTTAATCCTGTACACAGTCACATAGCATATTAGAAAATAGAGACATTAACAGTATTTTTCTCTCATTTCTTTCCTCTTTGCTGCTTTAACCAAACATATGAAAATTCTAATAATCCTTGCTCCCATCCACCTTAAACTTTTTTCTGTACATCTTTGTAACTGATGTTTGATGGATTGTTATTACTTGATTTATAATTTGCATTATCTCCCTATACTGCATTATTTTATTGGTGGCAATTAAGTGGTTTTACTTCCGATTCCTGACCCAAATAAGCCAGAGGAACATGAGGCATGGTGTCCTTTGGGCCTTGTGGCATTGTTATGTAAGAACAATATAGTTTTGATGCATGTTGTAATGTGTAAAGTTTGTTTGTTCAGTTGAGACTTCCTACATATCAGCATGGTATTAACCTGTGTTTTTCATTTGCCCTCCATCTCAGATCACAGTGGACTTATTTATTGATGCCACTGGCTTTAAGAAAAATCTGATGATGCAGATCAAAATTAAACACTCTGCTGTAATGGAATATGATAAGTGAGGTTTTCATTTCTGCACAAACTGGTGCATTTCATATGTTGTCCCCAGAAAACTGAATCACTGTACCCATTTTAGATTTTGGTCATAGTTTTGGTGTAATGAGCTAGAAGTATTTAAAACACACACACACTCACTCACTTTGACCTCTGTATGTATATAATGTGTTCATTTCACCAAATTCTAAACTTTTTTTTTAAGTATGGCTTATATTGAAAGATATGTTCGTAGAAATTTATTTTGGATTTCAACTACATTTAAAGTCATGGCCTCATTTACCATTATGATCAAAAATATTATTTATGCTGAATTTCACTAATTTATAACATGATATTGTAGTGTGAAATGTAGAGGATTAAAATCTTCTCTTGCCCTGAAGTCACATAAAGTGTGATGTGTGTTTCTTATGAAATGTCACTGTATCTGATATGACCCAAACTTATGAACAGTTTTGACAGAAGTTGCTTTGAACCAAACAACACAAATTTATCACATCGAAGTTCAGAAACATTCTGAAATTATGTAGTAACATCCCTCGAATGTGAGCCTAGAGGCTGGGCAATTTTGACATGAGAAGTCTGTTCACCATGAAGTAGATGCTAATACAAATTTCCATAAAACCAAAGAAATTACAGCAGAGTTTACCATGTACCTTGTAAGGGAGTACAGAGAGATTTCATTGTAGTTTTCAGTTCTTCAACAGTAAGGTGACTTTTCCCAAGACAGCGCACAAAACTAATACATGCAGAACTACTTGGATGAAAGTATGATGTGGCAGACATTACATGAGTTTTGTGTTGGGCAGATATCTGTAATATCCATGTTAAAGAAGGAATGGATCAGTAAACAGGACTTTTTTGGTTTGTTGTCTGTTGCAAGAATACAAGGTACTTTTGTTCGAAATACATGGTGTGGCTATAAAATAACCAGACTTAATTTTTTTCTGCTTCCCTGCAAACTTGGCAACAGCTAGCAGTGTGTGGTATTGGCTTGTGCTGTCCCCTCCATTCATGGTTACAATTTCAAGGTCGTGCGGCAAACAGTTTGGCAGTAGCCTTTGCTTGAAATGGATCGTGTTCTTGTTCTCCATCAGATCATGTTAAGTGTTAACGTGGAGCACTGCGTCAATGTGAAATTCTGTGTGGAACTTGGAAAATCTGCTACAGAAACATAAGATTTGTTGAAGGAAGGTTATGGTGATAAGTGTCTATCTCGTACTCAAGTTTTCTAGTGGTTTAAAAGGTTTAAAGGGGGAAGGAAAGAGATCAGAGACAATCAGCACCCCATTCGTCCCAGCACATCGAAAAAGTTGGTGAAATTGTTCGACAAAATCGTCGCCTGAGCATTCGAGCAGTTGCTGAGTTAATTAGCATTGACAAGGAAACTGTTCGACAGATTTTACGTAACAATTTCAACACGATAAAAGTGTGTTCAAAGATGGTGTCAAGACTCTTCACTCCTGAACAAAAGGAAATTCAAATGAACATGTGTGCTGACATTCTTCAAAACATTAAAAATGACCCAAACTTTTGTAGAACATAATAACTTGTGATGAATCATGGTTTTTTCAAAACGACCCAGAAAGTAAGCGCCAATCCACGCACTGGAAGAGCCCCAGTTCACCAAGGCAAAAGAAAGCACGGCAGAGCAAATCCAAATTTAAAGCAATGATGTTCATTTTTTTCGACATCTGAGGGATGTTCACATGGATTGGGTGCCTGAAGGTCAGACCATTAACCAGGTCGACTAAAAGGAGGTTTTGACAAACCTTCGTGAACGGGTGAGGAGGAGGAGGAGAAGGAGGAGAAGAAGGAGAAGAAGGAGAAGAAGGAGAAGAAAAAGAAGAAGAAGAAGAAGAAGAAGAAGATGATGATGATGATGATGATGATAAAGGTGATGAAGAAGAAGAAGATGATGAAGATGAAGAAGATGAAGAAGAGGATGAAGAAAATGAAAAAGATGAAGAAGAAGAAGAAGACCTGAAATGTGGAAGAATGACCCATGGTTTCTTCACCAAGATGATGCACCAGCACACTTCTGTTGTGTAATTTTTTAAATAAAAAATGTTCTAACGTCTGTCTGGTTATTTTATAGCCATTCAATGGATATAAAGTTTAGTGGCAGATAGGTAGGTAGGCAGGCAGTTAGGTAGGTAGATAATGGGTTTGAACCCTTTTGGTCCTGACGCACATAGGCCTTTGACAGGCCCTTTGTGCCCTTTCGACTGAAGTCCCAGTCATGGGAGCCCTCTCTGTTTAATAAATTTCGAGATCACCCCCAGACTTAGGCTTCTGACATCATGAGGGTTAAAGAAAAAGGAACTCATCATATGTCTGAGTGTTGCCAAAGCTTCACACTGGCACAAAATGTGGGCTGAGGTCTCCTCTTCTGCCCCACACCTCCTACATGCCGGACTGTCAGTCAGTCCCATTATGTAGAGATGTTTTTTGAGGGTGTTATGTCCAGTAAGAAGACCAGTAACTGCCCTGGACTACGTCCTATTAAAGTACAATAGTCTGGTCCTAGCAGCAAGACTAGGACCTAGGTTCAGTTCTCAAGCCTGTCTTTGAGTGCTGGTGAGACCCAGCCACATTGTCATGTGCTGGTTACCAGGCCAGCGCTTGATCTTGATTGTTGTGTTCTTCCTTGAGACTGCCAAGGCTGGGCCGGTTCCAACAAACTGGCGCACATTTCCCTCCCTTGTGAGCCCAGTTTAATGGCAAAATTTTGTTTTTAAGAAAGATTGGTATTGTGGCAATATGGGGAATTTCCTTAGGTATTGTGTGGTATCTGTCCGACACATATCGCTCACCAGCCTTTTCTGCTTGGATGAAAGGTGAATCTGAACTTAAGAGTGAGTCTTTAAAATCTGTGTGGCAAGACTAAGGGATGGAGTGTTTTTGTGGACTGCTGGTGTGAGCAAGAAAAGGAAAAATGAAAGTTTATCATGCTGGACCTGATAAAACTGGAATTCTTTAAGAAAAGCTTTTTTCCCCTCCCACAAAAACAAATGGGTTAAAGTATGAAGCCCAAAATGTCCACAGACTGCTTCATAAATTACTTAATAAATTATCTGTAAGAAGACTGTTGGATAAGACTTAAGAACCAAATGAGAAAAGTTGAAAATAATGACTGTCTCATATCAGAGCACATTCAGCTTGTCTAACCCATAAAGCGACTGAGCAGAGCGTACACATCAAAGCAAATCATTAATGGCAGGGCCACCAGTTTGTGCACATTCACCACATTGTCATTGCAGTATGAGACATTGGATGTAATACAGAATCAGGTGAAAGCAGAATTTGCTAACAGAAACATAACTTTTGAGCAAAGCTATGGACGTGAAGATTTGAAGAGATATGTATGACATACAGAAAGGTTACAAGAGTAAAATTTTATAAATGGATGTGGCAGAGACAACATTATTTATTCTTTAATTATAAACTTCAATCATAATGGCTTCAGAGCTGTTTATCGAAGCAGCAACAGTGATCTGGGAGAAGCGCTGGAGTAATATTGGTGCTGTTAACTTGTACGTTACAGTAATCATGTCTGTATGGACTTGTGCTTCACATCCTTCCATGTTAAGTGGCTCATTTTTGTATATAAAACCAGAGTTTAAAAAACAGTGCAGATTTAAAAGAACTGCCTGTTATGAGTCTGTTGATCTAATGGCAGCAGTTCATCAAAAGTTTTTCTCCGTTTAGTGATATTGAATAAGGTCTACAGTGTTTTCTAACACTGTATGGGAAATAGTGCTTTATGTGAAAGGTGGTAATAAACGGACATCTTATTCATATATATTTGACAACAAAGTCCCAATGATGAGTCCTTTAAAAATATCAGTGAGAGTGGAACCACCAAAGGTAAAGGTAAAGGTAAAGCAATCCCATTACAGGCCTGGACAGGCCCAAAGGGTTCCAGGAAGTTAAGGCTCCCAGATTTCGTGACAACGGCACAGGATGATGGTAAGGTTGTCAGCCTTACGCACCGGCCGCCTTTACCCCCAGGAAATACTCCTGGTACTCATTTCTGTTAGAGGCTGAGTTGACCCCAGGGCCATAGTGCGATCGGAAGGATTTTATGTCAATGAA
>Ga0123357_10006445_pt1 | contig 14329 bp, 8 predicted proteins | sample TergutEmb28metaG_FD_89873 | JGI IMG/M metagenome (GOLD analysis project Ga0123357, IMG submission 89873) | Embiratermes neotenicus P4 segment gut microbial communities from Petit-Saut dam, French Guiana - Emb289 P4 | ecosystem: Host-associated > Arthropoda: Insects > Digestive system > Gut ...
GGGGGGGTTTGTGGAGGGAGTAAGCGACCCCCGCCCCCCCCCCCCCCCCCCCCCCCCTGATGTAGCATGACTCCCATTTTACAGACGGAATTTTGGAGTCCGCGGAACTGTGATGTACCCCTGTACCTGATGTGGAACAAACGGCACTGAACAAGACAGGCACTGTAAGTGTAAACGTAACAACAAGGCGTGTTCGCCTAACCACTGTGGCCGTGAAAAAGGTATAAGTATTACATATGCTAAGTGTGTTGTTGTAGCCTTACATACCTAGCATGCCGTACACATGCGCCATTTGTGGCCTGTCTGATTCTACCATATTTTTTTCACATTATCTTATTAACAACACTATTTTCGGAAAAAGGTTATGGATAATAAAATGTGCCTTTTGATTTTCTCTCCAAATTTGTCCGAAACGTTTCTCATTTAAAGTAGAATTCAGTCAGATATTATCACAAATGTACAGCACAGGTATTTACGTAAAGTCCCAGTCACTCTTGCCAGATATCAATTAAAATCGAATTTCTCGACACATCGTTAAAAAACTATTCAAATATTAAATTTCATGAAAATCTGTCCAGTGGGAGCCGAGCTGTTCTATGAGGACGGGCGGCCGGACGGTCACACACGAGGAAGCTAACGGTCACTTTCCGCAATTTGCAAAACCACCTAAAAATTCCCTTGCTACTTGGTCGTGCGCCCCGCAACCTGGTCGCTACACCGACGGAGTTACCTCGGGTAGCAAATTTTATATGTTTGTGTATTATCGCCAAAATAACTTAGAAGAAAATGCGAATTACCTGAATTATAGAACTTCTTGTCTGGCACAATAATAATAATAATAATAATAATAATAATAATAATACGGTTGAAATTTCTGAAAGCACGTCAGGCTGTAACTTACAGTTCTCAATTTCAGCATTTCTCCTTCAGATCGGATAACTATACAGTAAGAGACAACCAAATTACCATGAAATATATTTAGTGGTAATTTTTCATCTAGTTTGTAACCACATATTTTAACGTCATAATAATAAAATTGCTTACCTTTAATAGACTAACTAGATATGATGGCGATTATATAAATATATATTGTTGAATATAAAATTCTGCCTCTTTCTTCCATTAGGTATCTATACCCACTACACTGCTAATTGTATAATAATTAAAAATTACTATAGACACAGTAAAAAAGTAATAAACGAGTATTAAAAACTGAAGTAACAAATTACATTTTTTTTAAAGTGTACGTACGCCATTGCTAGGATCAGGATGTACCATGTATTGTGCTTGTTGAGCACAAATGCGTTACGTATCAATAAGTTGTCAATGAACGGCACTGAAAATGTCCTTCTAAATGATAAGCACCAAATATTTTAGCCATATTTCGAAAAAAAACGTCGATGTGTTAATCGATTTATGGGTTTCATTTTGAAATGAAAGTTGTCTCGACCTAAAACTTAGTAAATAAGATATGACTACACACAAACTGTTAAACTAACACAGAATCTTACATTGTCAACGAGATTTCTTCGTCTGTCCCTGCAGTTGCGGTACCAAGCCGGTTAAACCTGGTTCAACTCCACGTTCAAACGAAATATCTTCTCCAATTGGCGTCCCTGTCTCCCAAGTCTTCCTCTGCTTGAGACACTGAAGCCAAAATTTTACTTACTTTTCTACATACAACGCAGCCACCTCCAAATATCGTGCAGCAATAATGTTTCAGTCCTCAATGCCGGCGAATTGCCCGGATTTACACAAGATTTATCAGCAGAGAACGACATGGTTTGTTTTTGTTATATGATAATTTTATCGACAGCGACTATACCGGTGTGCCGGATCTTGAATGCTTTGCATAATCTGCTGTTAAGTCCGAAGCTTTCATCCTTCAGCGCGGTAGAATTGTTACTGGCCTATCTGGAACTAGGCACTCAAAATTCTGCACCCGAGAACTGTTAAAAAATACATTTTTCCCCTCCAGACTTTTGCACTGTTAAACACAGACCCCCACATCCACACAAAGGTGAACGAGTCAGACAAACATTTGAATTACATAGCGTCTTCTACAGTTATCCGTCCAATATAACACGATAAATGCTTTAACATTCGTTTATTTCTCACATACGTGACATGTTTTGGCCGACAGTTTCAGCCATTATCAGGCGATATTACAAAAATGTGAAAGGTTAAAATCAGGAAGAGGTCTCTCCTTCACTTTGCTCTTCAACATCAAATAATTATATTATTATACAAGATAAGGAATAATAAAATATTTAACACGTCGCAGTGTATCAGCGGGTAAAATGCGAGCGGTGGAAGAATCGTGCCTGTCTGGCGCATTATATAGAATTACCTATCTTAACAAACAAGCAAGCAAACAAAGAAATGAGCACATAACCTGAAGTTACGTGTTTCGCTAGTGATCATTCACAAACTAGGTCTGCCATCTAACAATTGGTGGTACAACAATTCCATGTTGTCTGGAAGATATGATAGTAGCTAAACTCAGCTCATTATCTTTGCTTTACTTAAATCTATCACACAGTAGGTGTAACTTTTGCATATTTACAAGGAGGTATCGGATCCGAACCGTCGCCGGGGTACCAGCAATCTTTACTGAAGATTTTCCATGTCTCTTGTCTTTTCAAACATATCTAACGATACTGGTCACTATCGTCTACATAAAATGCTTTACCGCGTTTTTCGAAACATGTAAACCTATAATCTCAACAGGACAAGCAATCTACATATAACGTAATATTGGGGCGCGTTCGTGATTTTCTGCCGTGGAAATGTAGTTAACATTACAAATTCTGGGCGTGTGTCTGTTACCTCAGTTGTCCAGCAGCAATACGCATGCGCCATATTATATTGTCATCTGTGACCTGTACGGGTGTACAATATTTTTCCACATTATTTAAAAAACCATTCAATTTTCAGAAAAAAAGGTTACTGAAAAAAAAAAAGTGTTTTGATTTATTCTACAACTTCTGTCTGAAACATCTCATTCGAAGAATAACCCGGCAAGATACTATCATAAACGTGCATAGGTCTTCATATACAGTACCAGTTATTCTTGCCAGGTCTTAATGAAACTCGGATTTTCTCGATAGATTTTCGAAAAATACTCAAATTGCATGAAAATCTCTCCAGTTGGAGCCAAGTTTTTCCATGGGGATGGAAGGACGGACAGAGATGACGAAGCTAGTCGCTTTTCGCAGTTTTGCGAATGCGTTTAAAAACGAATCAATGCCATTAAATCCGTGACTTAAAAACCGACCCGTCATTCTCTTTGTTGGACACAAAGTCCTTACCACTTTGGAAAATGACTCCAACCACTGTCAGTTGAGCAGGTTGGCTCGGACGGTAACGAAGAGGTAGTTAAGTCACATTCTTGATCGATTTCCTCAGTTTCTCCAGGCATCGAGGGTAAATGCTTTCGCGTCTGATAAAGCATCATATAACTAAACGGACTTGCAAGTGGGAAATTGTGTGTTCCGATCGCAGCAGTAGACAGACTGAAGATTTTGCATTCTTCATCACTTCCTCGGGGCAGTATATGGAGTACTTAAAATAGAGCACAGCCCTCGTGATCATCCCACCATTTCTCTCACATGGCGCTACATAACCTCTGCAGTTGACATGGTTTTGTAAAACTGTCACATTGGTATTAAAAAATCCATAAACAAAAGAATCATAAGGGAAGTATTAAAAATACAATGTATGTTTTCAGAATTTGCTTTTAATAACAGAACACTCTTCACAAAAGAAAATTCCATTCAACATGTGACACATGTACTTTTGCAGACAAATATAACTTAAAGTATTAATGACATAAGCTTAACTGTCACATGATTCATACTCACTGAAATTCCTAACCTGTAGGGAGTGAGGCGTGACCTATATTATTCCAATATACAGAAATCACAAAGTGTAGCAGGAACATAATTATACACATCATAGTTCCATTGTTTGCAGTATCACTTACAACATACAGAATACTTACTTACTTACTCCATGGTGCAGAGTCCTTCTTGAGAAGCTAACTGGTTTGCAGCTAGTCAAGAAATTCCCCCCATTTCACGGAACCTGAAGGTTCATTACCGCACTCATAAGCGTCCGCCACCACAACATACAGAATGCATTACATTAAATAACACAACCAGTACAGCAAAACCTAGGACTTAGGCTGTATGTATGAAATCAGAGTAGTCATAATTGTGGCAGCCTCAGAGTATTGTGCACCAAATTACGGCATGGCACATAAAAACAAGGACAGTTCCCCACAAACGTGAATTGTCTGATACAATGAAACACGACTGCAACTCTATACTGCCACATACCCTGGAAGGAAGGCCTCAACCACTTTCCAACTGCAGTAATATTTTAGGTGTAAGTACCACAATTCAGACAAAGTCTTGAAATAACAACGTCCTAAATTCATAATCTTATTTCATAAAATATACATATATTTCATATTTTACAGATAAATGTTGCACATGATTTTTTGAACTAATATTAACATAAAAATCACATCTCTTGAATAAGTTAAATCAGTGTATATCCATTCTTTTTAACTTATGATGAAATGGTAAAGTAACATAAGATATGACATGAAATAAAACATTAAGAGCACACATAAAAGGTATGCAATATGCCATGACATCAATTTAAACTTAAATTAATATAACATGAATGAAAATAATGTATCTTTACAAACATACATTAAGTAAAAACTTATAATGGTGGAAGGACAAACATTACCAACACTTCACTCACAACAGTGAAATGTGATGCAGCACAAACAGTATTTAAAATGAAAGGTATTTATCACTCACTCTTCATATGACAACTTTCAAGGAAAGATTTTTCTCTTTCAAATAATTCAAAGTCATTATTTAAAAATATATTGCAAAGTATGTTGCTTCTACAATGCATAACATAAACTTTAAAAATCAACACTGTATAATACATTCCCCACATAAGATTAGGTCAACACATTCAGCAGTGAAGAAGACCACAGCTGTGATCATTCTCTGTCTAGCATCCCGTTACTGTACTTACTTAACATATCTGCCTCTGACAGGTACTAACAAAGTTTTTTGAAGGGAGGCAGCCACAATATTTGTACAAAAACTACACTTAAGCGATATATGAATATTTTATTGACCATCCCTACACAAAAACACAAATTTTGTATTTCATATAGTTCTTCCCCCCACCCCACCCCACCTCTAATTTTTTATTTTTGTAAATCAGGGAGACGACTTAATGATCTTCCTGCTGCCAGCACCCATGCTTCATCCGCCATTAAGCATTACACTTTACGAAGTGATCCTGCAAATCTGCACCAACATTCCAAAAATTACAAACTGTAAACAGCTGCAGTTTATTTTACTTGACCAGTTGAAGTGAAACATCAGATAATCAAAATGTTTAATGCAAAATTTAATGCTGAAAATTAAATTCACAGCTGAGAAAAATTACTTACTGATAACAACAATGATTAATGCAATACCTGGCAACAAATGAGTGAAATTTGTCACTTAATCAGGAATTAAAATTTTAGCACCTAACCTGAAATGAAAGACAGTTTCAATTCCCCATACAGGAATGGACAGGTAAAATTACAGTGATTCCAACCTTAAATAATCCTTTACAAAATAACTGAATACTGCATTCTTAGGAGATACAGCACAGCATAATGTGGCAGTGTGTACCAATACTGGCACAGACCCTGCTGTTTCTATTTTCAGGGTATTGTGCCATAGCACATGGCATCACATCCCAGAATACAGTAATCTTCATAGTCACTAACACGACAAACACACTGAATTTACTCTGGTTCTGTATTCATATCTTCCCATCCAAATCTTAGCCAGAAGACAAAATGTCGTGACTGGGGCATTCTGTGGTTCTTAACAGACCCTCCACGAAACTGTCACTACCATCTCTTCTGTTTTATTACTCATACTTATCCCTCCTACACGATAATATCTGTCGGACACTTAATTAATTTTGTCATGATCCAGTAAAGCACATGATGTATGGTGACAGGTTCTGTGCACTTTCTGAGTCATGCCATAAAATGCAAAAATACACAGAGACTGTCCTTCATATTGTGGTCTTTTTCTCTGTGACACCATACAGTCTGGCAAGTAGTTAGCAACATTTCAGAGACAATTATTACCTCAGTCTTTATGACTGATGGAGGCCATATTGTGAAAATATCCAGTCTTGTGTAAATTATTCTTTTGTAAAATGAGATAAAATCTGAGGTTACTGTCAGAATAAGTGTGGGAAGAAGTCAGTTACAAACAAATGATAACACAACAATTTCCACTTCCACTGTACTATTTCATACAAAGAACATGACAATGTTGGCCTTGACTGTCCAGACGGTCACAACTACTAAGATGGCTGTATTTGTCAGTCATTTCATATTCAGAACAGAAATGAATCTGTTTCCACTCTCAAGAAACAAGGTGGGGACGCAGCCATTGAGTCCAGTCTGACAGCAAGAGCAGTTTTGAAAAAATGATATTGAACACACGACAACAGACAGCAATTCTAAGTGTGATATGCCATCACCAGCACCCATAAGAACTGAAATGTTGACAGAGGTATGTGAACTGGTCACATGAGAGTTCTTTCCACACGTCAAAGCCTTTTCTCTGATGACTGGTTGGAACTCAGAATGTGAATATCCAGTCCCACTGGCCACTATTCTAAACCGAATAATGTCCTGGTTTACTGCCAATTATCCACTTACTATGCTGTTCTCTAACCTTCAACTGTGTGGAGAAAAACTAGATGGACTAAGCTGGCACAGACTGGGAAGTAGTTACACACAGCACAAGATACAACAGATTGGGATGGAGAAAAATCACAGGGGATTGTGGGAAGAGATTCTAAGAAAAAGGACCTACCATTCCACATAATGAGCACTGTGTGTCTTCTGAGAGACATTCACCTACCCTGATGCCACATAGCATCACATCACAAAAGACATTGTCTTCATACTGGTTTCTACAAAAACCTCAAATCTCACATTCCACAGAATATTTTCTGTTATTCGAGCACATAATTAGAAGGTTTTTGCACTGAATTACCAAATCACTGATGTACAATAATTCCTTACATCAAGTGAAAGCTTTCACTCAGTTTAAATAATATCCTGGCAAATACAAGTTTTATAACACAAACAGAAGTCTAAAGAAACAGATACAAATAGAAAAGAGCAAAACTAACATTGAGCCTTAAGCCACTTTTGGGCCAAATTATGACAAGCACAAAGTGACAGAAATGAAAAAAACAGCACATACATCACTTTTTCTCTGTTAATAGTCAAGCATACAAGGTAGAGTGACTTAAGTCTGCTGATTGAAACTGCCATAAAAGTCAAGATTCTTTCACTTGCCACACCTTGTCTTTACTGTCGTCACAGTCAGCCATGTGAACATGCTGAGACTAAAAAGCTGCCTCAATACCCTTAACTAAATCAGTTCCAGGCAGTCTTAACCTAATAAGCACTTACATACAGTTGCCAGACCATGCAAACATCACAACACATTCACGATAGGAAAGAAATTTTGTCCTTGTGTGACTGACACTGGTCAGAAGGGCGCAAAAAACTGACTGTTGTGTCACGCTGGATAAGAAAGCTATATGTTTCTCAGTAAATAAAGTTAGTAGCACATGGCTCCTTAGAAAGATGACACGGTACTTACACATTATGAAACAAAACCTGATCTCAAAAAATTAGATGGAAAAAAAAAAAAGGAATCTTAAATGCAACAAAAGTTTTCTTACAAGATATCAATCTCACACAAAATACTAGGCATGTTGCAAGATGGGCATTGCAACTCTGAATAAAATCTGCAGAACAGATTGCACACTGTATTGGTTGAAACAGTACTTTAGTGAGCACTACAGCATGGGTCAGGTGGTGCACCAGCACAAATCACAAGTGACCTACATGCACAGGTACAGCCATTGTGATGTGTGATCAAAAAATATTGGCCAATTCATTGAGGAGAAAATTTAAAACATGGCAGCTGGATCATTAGACAAGGTGTGCCCTTTGCACCACATATAACGTGCACTGCTCGAACAGTCTGGAACTCTTTAATAAGGAACAGAGTTTTAAGGATGGCTTCCTACAAGCTGTAATAGCTTCAACACTGAGTAAATTACCTACTCACAGGACACAACCCACCACAATTCTAACACTGCTTCTTTGTATGAAGCCAGTACTCCCAACATCAATGTTTCTCAGTTACTCCAGCATTAGTTGTACCTCACACCTTATCCCTGAAGTACTGAAGTTATTGGCAATGTTACTGATAATTTAGCACATAAAAACATTTTACAGGTGACACATTTCAAAGGAAGAAATTTTATACCAGCAAAACAAATTTTTTGTTGGAAGCACATTATATGCAGTGTTTCATGAATTCCTTCAGTAAAACTTCATTAAAATAAATGCCATACAACTGATCCCTCTTTGAACTAACAGTATTACAGATTTATTTAGTTTATTTATATTTTCCCTCTCCCTTGATTTTTATAATAAATAATATTATATGGTCATTAAACAATCCCCTATTCTCCTTGTAACTTCCCATGGTCAACAGTTCAAGAAATACTGTTATATGGAGCTATGAAGTGACCACTACTCCGCAGTTTACCAAAACCTCACACACCCACTGTGACATCTACTACATTTCAAATTGCAACATAAGCATAGTGGATGTTACTGGATTCAGACATTTCCATATACTGCAGTGAAGTGTTCTCAGGTTATCAATTGTCTGAAGTTCATAAGAAATGTGTCAGACATCGCTTCTGTCACCATTATCAGCAATTATAGCAAAACAAAGCATCTACAAAACGTTGCCTGGAAACTCTACCCTCACACAGATGAAAGCCTGAGAAGACTTTGTTGATAATGATCATCATTATTTGTACTATTTCCATAAACTTTACTATACCACGAAATATTTAATTTGCCATCCTCCATTACTTAAAAAAATACAAGCAATAAAATTAAGGGATGTTTGGAGGTAGACCACATACAGGATGCACCTGAATCCAGTCATTAACCCACAAAAACCTTTCATGAAATAACAAAGCTGTCAAGTGGGAATTTGTTCGTTGCTATAAATTAGTGTAGTACTTTACTAAGAAAGCAAACACACCATCTTCACTCAACAACTAAGCTGATATTCATCCAGTACTATTAAACAAATCACATAAACAGTGACTCCCAAATTAATATGAATTTATGATCTTATTTCTGAGGTAATTCCCAGACTGAAATGTGACACAAACACAGCTATGATTCTCAGGGGTGACAGAGGTATGAATGTTTGCAGCAATGCATGCTGGCACATCCACATCACTCTGAACTGAACCAGCACTTCAAAATCTACTCGCAACATGAAAGGACCTCCACATTTTTGCTAAGCAGTGAATACTTCAACTGAAAACTACTTCAGGAATAGGCTCCTGAATATAACATACCACAAAAGACTTAGCAAAGTAAACAGCTGCATTTCAAACTTCCAGATACATTCTCTTGATTGTAGAATTCTGCAAGTTATGGCTCACCAAATTATGACTACAAATAGTTAAATAACCTGTTGGATGACCAACTAACTCCATGCTACAGTCCTTCTTTAACATTCGTTCAGCTAATCAAGAAATTCCCTACCCTTTTTGGAATGCCAACATTCATTACCATGCTGACATGAGCCCATCACCAACTGTATGACTACCTTATACTGTATGTAACTCTCAATGATGCAACACTTAATACCTTTACTTAGTTCTGTGACATAAACCTAACTTGAAAATTCAGTTTATTCTAAAGACTGTATATACACACAAAAAATACACATGTATAAGATGCATAGCAGCACATACAAAGTAACAGGAGATGAAAGGAAGATAATATAGCATATTTATTGACAGTGATGAAGAAGACCAGTGGCATTTGGGAAGACTGTAGAGAAACATAAATAAAAAGATCCCACTAATATTCTGAATTCACAATTACACACATAAAGGATTTTTTAATGTAATTTACCTGTTAAATTGTTATGACATTTCTTTCGTAAACTCAAATCTTCATTATAAATTTACATAGCACAAAGAACAGCTGGAATAATTTTGCAAAAACATTCATGCCCTATCTCCTCCCCCTCTTCTTCAATATATTGCTTACATAATTTACTGCATTTCCCTTACCACTGCTTCTTTTGAATAAATATGTAAATGGACATTCCACCTTGTTAAGAGTGGAAAATTTAAACTTTGTTATACCCTGTTTTGATTGTATGTTAAATATACAACATATTAGTTCAAATTTTCCCAGACAAAAAAGAACTAAAACTCTTAGAGAAAATAACGTTCAGAACATCATTACATCGAACTACTACACTCTATGTTGGTCTAATTAACAGTTAACACAAATAAGAATTTACCATGTAATGAAATAACACAAAGAAATCTTGTAGGGTGTTGATGTCGCTGTTGTTGTAGTAGGTGGAGGAAGAGGATGAGAGGAGGAAGAGGAGGAGGAGGAGGAGGCAGCTGAAGCATTCTCATAAACACTAACATTAGTGGTGCGAAGTGATCCACGTAGGTGGAGCCACGGTACCTGAGATTACACGCTTTACTGTAATACGTTCTTCAGTGGCTCCTGCTGCATTATAGAACACCAACAAATCCTCTATGGCTTGGTCTTCCAACTGAAACAAATACAAAAGGTTATTAACATGGCCACAGATATATGTGGAAAAAATTACTGAAGAAAACACCAGACAGGAATTCCACATACTCTGTAATACATGCATGCACCTTAGCAGTACAACCACAGCTACCATCATGCATCATAAACAGTTAATGAACCTGAGTTAGCTGCAATGGCTTGGCTCTCATCCGACTCCAGTTCTCTCTTTGCTTCTTTTCATCAGCCACTATGTCCAGGAAATTCACAACTGATGAATTTTCACGGTCCTCTTGTGGTGATTTCTTGTTGTTCTCTGCCCCACGATGCCATGGATTAGGTCCTGGTGCAGTGGTCAGCTGTTGCACAGGGGCAGGGCTCTGTGGAACTCTAGTCAGCTTCATTTCCTCCTTCATAATGTCTACTAAAGACAAGCTCCTATTGGCTGATGGGTCACTTCCAGAAAAGTTTCCCCAAGCTGGTGGTGACTGTACAGATTCAAAAGTTGGTGTTTCCGGAGATCCAACCTGCTGTTCTGCTGCAAGTTTCTTGCGTTGCTTTTGAGATAATTTTGTCACCTTCTTCATTTCACTGCAATATGTAAAGTCAACTCTCGATACAAATTACGTGACAATAAATAAACTGGTTATAAAATACAGAATACATCAAATCAGAAAGTCGTTCTACAGATTTAGGAGGCTAATATCAGTCATAATTATCCTTCCCTTCCTGCCTTGGAAGACATACTACTGTACACTTCAAATGATTAATTTGTAATTCAACATTACTCAGTAAAACCTTGTTAACTGTTGTTAATTCAAAACTGCAGTTCAACATAAAAATACTCCAAGCAGAGTAGAAATGTCCAATGGGAAAGAATGAGGAAAAAACTCTTCTCTTTATAAACATAAACAGAACTAATTTTTCCCCCTTATGCCAAGACGGGGAAACTGCCAATCTCACTCTCATAACTTGTTCTGAGACACCGAGGTGGCAACAGCAACGTCTGAACAGGAAGTGGCTAATTATTAATGTTGAGATACCTAAACAAAACTAGTAAAGTGTTCCAAGACTTAGAATTGAGACACTTGGAAAAATTACATATAAGGTAGATGTAAGCAGGGGAATAAAACAAGGAACACAGCTCTGGGACTAGAGGAGGAGAATGCAACATCACTGTTGTAAATATTGGGAAGGAGGGTGATCAGAATAAACATGTTGGGTAGTGGGTAGTGGGTGCTGCAAAACAATCAATGAGCAGCACACACTAAGAAACGTGGTGCCAGTATACACAGCTCTCTGCACTTCTAAACTTTTAACCCAACTAATAAAGATTTGTTCTACTGTATTAAATTTACCACAGATTACTCTACACTTCGAACTTGAAATCACTCACCTATATTGGTAACATCAGGAGTAAAATGGCTAATTTTTTTCTTGTCCTGGAAGAAGTGGCTGGAAACCAGATGTGGGACGAGCCAAACCTCACTGTCTCAAGTCAAAGTCTACAAACTCTGACCCTTGCATTCTAACCTACAGTTTCTCACCTGTGTTTGAATCCTGATGCTTTGCTGTGTTCATAATGAATAGGAGGCGAAGTTCCCTGCAGTTCAGGAAAATCTGTTGCTGTCATAGCTATTCCACTGATAGGAGATGTCTCCACCACACTCCTGTTCTGATTCTGTTGAGACATGGGTACCAATTTGGTGAAAGAAGGAGAAGTAGGCTGGACAGATAATTCTTTAGCAGCTGTGATAACCTTTAGTCGAGCCTGGACGATCCGTTGATGCTTGTCATAATTGTTGACAATTTTCACCCATGGTGATTCAGTTTTTAGGGGGGTGGGTGGTGCATTTGTACCAGGACTTGTGGAAAGCATCAGGTTACTTAAGGATAAGGTGATGTCATTCTCCAAATGGTGTATATCCTCATTGGTGTCATCCTTCTCAGTCAGTTCATTCATGTCTAAATCTCGCTGATATTCAGGAATTTCATCACCCCAGGAGTTACTGGAACCCACTGATTCATTGCGGATTCGAGAACTTGCTACCTTGTTACCGCCACCCTCACCCAAACTAGACTTGCGAAATTTGATCTTCTTCTTCACACTTTTAAAGCCTCTCTTCGATAAGGCAGCATCTGTTAGGAATAATATGAAAAATTGTAAAATTCAAATGGTTTGTAACAAATCTGACACTGAAAGGAAATCAAGCAACAGTAAATTGATGTGCCCTGATACATTCTTTACAACGCTGCAGTCCTTATTAGCTTTGATGTTCATTTATCACCATATAAAACAGCTACTACAAAGCTACTTTCATGAAGATGTCACATTACAGACAGTAATATATTATTTTTCCTTGTATTCCTTTAAATAATCATCATATAAAGGATATTTCAAACTAAAATTACAGGCCTTAATGAGATGTACAATGTATGTTACGTACAACATTTTTATATGACATACCATTCTCAAGAAAATCTAAAAGAATTTATTTGAGGTTATGCAAAGTAGGTGTAACATTGGACTGATATAAACATACTACATTTGCTCACTACCCAGATCAGTGGTTGGACCAATTCTGTGTCCCCTGTGATTGCCCATTGTCACTCCTATAGCCTCATCTAAATGACACAGCCTTCTTGACAAGTGTCAATATATGGTTTAAACTTTAGTAACCAACTGAAGGAGCTATGAAAATAATAAAATCCATGCTTATAATTTTTCAGTGTACCAAGTATTCTTGGCATCACAGGACTATGTTATGAAATGAAATTAATGGTCAGCATTTTCAGCAAATTCCATGGTCAATCTTCCAGACACTGTTATGTTGAAATCTGACAAATTTAGCAAATATGTGCACTCTAAAGATAGAGTGTGGAGTCAAGGTAAACAAAAGTCTAAATGGGGTGCCAAAGTTTATCGTAGGTCTGCTGAAAGCAGTAAACACACACACACACACACCAACATAGCAGACATTTTTTACTTTTATTTTCAAAACTACCTGAAAATGCCATTTCCTATAATATGGAAGAATCTTCTAAATGCACGAAACAACGTACAATGTCCATTTTTAGGCATGTATGCAAAATTGCAAAAAGCGACTATTAGCTTCGTCATGTGTGTCCATCTGTCCGTCTGCCTGGAACAACTCAGCTGGCACTAGACAGATTTACATGAAATTTGATATCTGAGTATTATTCGAATTTCTCTCTAGAAATTTCTAGTTTCATTAAAATCTGACAAGAATAATGGGTACTTTACATGAAGATCAATATACATTTTTTATCATATCTGCTCAATTTGTCCTAGAATGAGAAAAGTTTCAGACAAAAGTTGTAGAGAAAATAAAAATCACACTTTATGTTCAATAACTTTCTTTCGAAAACTGTGCCATTTATGGGACAATGTGGAGCTGGGCAGGCCACAGATGATATGGCACATGCGCATTGCATGCTGGGTACCTAAGACTACAAAAACACACTCAGGATATGTAATACATAAATGATTTACCAGATTGTATAACTCTTCCTGCAAATCCTGTTTTGTTCGCAGATGATACTAGTTTAATAATTTCTCGACCGAATATGGAACTTTTA
>Ga0123357_10006447_pt1 | contig 14326 bp, 8 predicted proteins | sample TergutEmb28metaG_FD_89873 | JGI IMG/M metagenome (GOLD analysis project Ga0123357, IMG submission 89873) | Embiratermes neotenicus P4 segment gut microbial communities from Petit-Saut dam, French Guiana - Emb289 P4 | ecosystem: Host-associated > Arthropoda: Insects > Digestive system > Gut ...
CATGGGGATTTTGTGGGGCCCAGTATCGGAAGTTCTGTTTGTTTACTGAACCGTTTAGGTGGAAATGTGCTTCATCACTCATCATGATGATCGCGTCCTCATTTTCTTCGATAATTTCGAGCATTAGCTCGGCAAAGGCTGAACGTTGTTGATAATCCCCTTCCTTTAACATCTGAACGATCATCATTTTTTAAGGATGGAATCCCAAATCTTTGTATAAGATTCGCCTTACCGCGCTTTCGCTCATTCCCAATTCGACAGCATGTCACCGAGCAGAACGGATTGGACTCATCACGACGGCCTCTCTCATTCTTTCCACGTTCTCCGGGGTTCGTGCAGTTGCAACAGGACCAGGTGGTTTCTTCTTCATTATAGTTCCCCTTGCTCAAAAAGATGTGACCCACCTCAAGATGGTATTGCGACTTGGAATGTTCCCATGACGCCCGATATTGAAACGGCAACGAAAGAGTCGCCGAGTTTCAATAATCGATTCACCACTCTTTACGAAACTGTCCTATGCGAACACACGATGCTCTAACGTCCACTGCGGCATGACGTCAACTGAAATGGCATGGCCTGACGAGTTTCATTGCTCCCTACCCAAGCCTCTACCCCCTCTATCTGCTCCATAACATTCATTTCAAAAATATCCGTTTCCCGTGACGCGCCCTATAATATCTGGTGAAGAATACAAATCATGCAGGTCCTCATTATGTAATTTGCTCCAGTCTCCTGCTGTTTCCTACCTTCTAGGCCCTGCAACCTGTTCTGTAACACCCGTAGCCTATGTTCATCCTCTGTGAGAGAACAAATTTCACATCCAGGTCAAGCAACAGGCAAAATTATGGTTCAGTATATTTTAATCTGTATGTTGTGAGATAAAGCACAGGAAGATAAAGGATTCTGAACCAAATGGTAGCAAGCATTTCCCATTTTTATTCTGCTCTTAATTGCTTCATGCATGCAGTTTTGATTTGTTAATGTTGCTCCCAAATATTTGACCAAATGTTTGAGATTTGTCACATTGTCAAAGGATTTATTTAATGATCTTCTTTTGATCAACAACCACTGTGAAAACTGAAAGCTATCTTTATGTTATGTTTTTGGCCTTTATTCTGTTTCTTTTGGCTCCTACATTTTTAAAACAGGGTACAGAGGCAGTGTTGGCTTATTCTCTCCATACAGTTGTACTAATTTACATGACTTCAGAGGTTCATTTAATTTGTTTAAGAATCTGGCATTTAACATTCCCAGCTAATATTCTGTTACATTTTATGTGCATGCTTTCCTAACACAGTGTTATTTGTTGAGCCACACTGATGTTAACATTACAAAGTTTTTGTTTCACCATCATTAGTACATTTGTGTTGTTGCATTATATTACCTTTTCATTGTTTGTCTGTTCTTATTAATTATGTTCATTGTGATAATAGAGCACAAGGAATAGTTGCATCATAAGCAGCAGTGTAAATTGTGACATTCTTCTGATGACATAATTCCATAAGGACCTTAAACAGGAACATTGTTACTTTCATTCTCAAATGTTTAATGCTTATATTACATCAGAGTCATGCAGTGTTGAATATAAAGTGTTAACAAGTGGTTTGTAAGACTTCAACATAAATTTTTAATATAATCAATGCTTTATATTGTCATTAATTTTATTATTAGCCGCTTCTGTTTCAGTCTCTTGCTATCAAAGTTACCAAGAATTGTGTGTTCATTTGCTGAGGGGCTAGTGTTGTTGTGGAGTTGCATGTGGGCAGAACCCAATGCAGTAGCTTTCACGACTTAATTTTTTGACAGCCATTGTCACTGAATAAGGAAGTGTAGTGATAATGAGGTTTGAGGTTCTGACAGTTGTGCCTGTGATGCTTATCATTCTCTGGGTTGACACTGTGTAGTTTGGTAAACAGGTATCAGCATTGGTCATCTGGTTTATGACATTGTGTTGTAGTGCAGGAAGTTGGTGCCAAGATGATTTGGTAGGAACATGTGGTCTCCTTCCCCTCCATCTTTAACCCTAAAATAGAACCAGTATATTCTTCTAAAATTTCGGTTTTCACCCACTGGACTACATTAAGCTTCCAACTGCAGGTGATAACAGTTTCATCACTTCACCAATTTCTGTATAATTTCTTAATTATACTCAGGGAACAGTTAGCTTCTCATTGAAAGTGTGATACTGCTCTCCCTCCACCCTTAAAAGGGGGGGGGGGGGTGCTGTATTTCTTCTATAAATGTTTCATGGACCCTTACTCTGGCAGCTGTTCATTATTTACTTCTCTGTGTTCTTTTCTTTTTATAAATATTGCAATAATTTTTTGAAATGTAATAATTCTTAAGAATTCTTAAAGTACAGATTTAAATAGTTCATTTTGAAAACAGCAAATATGAACCTATCAAACATTTTTGCTTGTCTTCAACACAGAATATTGCCAGCTTCCTAAAGGATAGTTTTCCACTCACTCGCTTGAGAAATCCCATGCATGACTTAGGTTTCTTGTACACGGACTTCCTTTCATGTCTTACATGTATTTTAACATTGTGCTTGTTGCATTGGTGATGTGTGCGTGTCCTTTCTCTCTGCTTAAAGTTCTTCTGTCACATTTATCTGGTGGAATGATTGACCTATGTGGCATTTGGTATTAGTAATGATTGTATTACCATACTTGGAGCCACAAAAGGAACCACGTTATATAAAAATTCACCATTGTATTGGAACTTGTGTGTGTACAATTGAGGACCTGACATAACACATAAATCTTTTAAATATCTTAAGTATGGTATGACAGTTACAATGTAAAACTCAAATGGACTGGAATGACACTAAGATACCTGGCTTGTATTTGGGAGTACCTGGTTTCAGTGTTGAACAGGAAACAAGCTAGTCTGACCGAAATTCTTTATGCTCTTACTCAGTTATTCCAGGTCAGTGTCACGATATTATATTAACCCTTACACCGCTAACATGGAGAATATGGCGAGCTCCTAATAATGCCAGCAAATGGCAGATGGGATTTAATTTGGCGTTTAAAGGGTTAAAATAGGCCATGACCATTTCCACATCAGTCATATTTGATACATCTGATACGTTATATCCTCGCATTGTATCTGGTACTAAACCTCTATCTCTCAGAGAATCATTAAGTAACTTCAGATAAATTGCATATTAGTGACAAGAAAATTTATGAACATAATTTCTTGTTAAATTCGACACTGAGAAGTGCTCCATGAACACATAAATAATGTTCTGTTTTATGGTAGAAGTACACCACAATCTTTATGAAGTATTTGAATAGCTGTGTATTTGAGGGAACATTGTCACTTTCAAATTTTTTTTTATTCTGATTACTTTTGTTACATTTGCAATAAAGAGTTCTGTATAACGTAGAATGAAAATACATGTATGAACAATACCTGCTAGTGAATAATTCTGAAATCCTTTTTGTTAACAAACAAACAAACAAACACAACATTAATTTAAAAGATTCATCCCTCTATACACATTATTTCACAAAATGACAGGCATTCTTTTCAGCTTAACAGGGGCTGTATGTAGAATTTTATTTTAAGGAATGAATGTGCAAGATTTATAGTAAATAATCTGTAGTGTCGACATTAATTTTAGTCCCTTCTGATTCACTTTTAACAAACAAAAGTCAATCCTGTTTTGGAGGTGAATGAATGCAATTAGTAACTGACTGAGTGACTCTGTAATTGTTTGACTGACTAACCATCTGACTGACGGTTTGAATGACCAAGTGATTGACCAACTGACTTCATGGAGCAAAGCCCTCTTTAAGGAGGTAATATTTTCTCTTCTTATCAAGAAATTCCTTGCATTTTATGTAACCCAGAAATTTGTTACCATTTTTACAAGACCCCTCCACTTTTCCATATCCTGAGGTAGATGAATACAGTCCATATTCCACCTATATGTTTCTTTAAAGGTACGTTTTAATACACCTACTTGACCCAAGTGGTTTCTTTCCTTCAAGTTTCCCACAAAAACACTGTAAGCACTTTTATTCTTCACCATGTGTGCTACATGCCCCATCCATCTCATCCTCCTTAATTCAATCAACCAAATAATATGTGGTGAAGAGTACAAATTATGAAGCTCCTCATTATGCAGTCTCCCCCACCCCCATCTTCATGTTAATTACTTTCCTCTTTGCCCCATATATCTTCCTCTATGCCCTATTCTACAAAATCGTGAACCTATTTTCTTCCCTGAAAGTGACATACTTTATTCAACTTGTTATATGCTGCACATCCTTAGATGTGAATCAGTATTTTAAAGTTACATAAAGAATCATGTAAAAATGATTTCTATTCAGTCCATAAAAAAGTTGAAAAATAGTTCTTAATTGTGATGCATAGTTTGTTCCAAGTCTTCAGTATTCAGATAGATGTGATGTATAAATAGGTGTTCATGAACCAGTTCGTGATGTTTTGTCTTCCAGTGGCTAAAACACAGCTTTCTTCTTAGAGGTTGTTGTATTTTGTGATTTCACTGTCATGTATCACATCTTCATCTGCATGCACCTACTTCAATGTTTAAGAAATGTGTGTTACTGAAATATCCTTGTGCACAGTACTACAAGTATATCTGAAGCAGTTAACCCTCTTGTGTCCTGCTTTCAAAAACACACTACATGGTCTGACAACTGTATTTATATAACCCTTCGCAGCATCCAACATATTGAACTTTAATGTTCATGCTGTGCGTTAACATGCCAAATTAATGTGGGATGGAAAGAATGTTATTAAGTGGTCTGATACTGTCCATACATAGAAAATTTGTCGTTCACTGTACCTAAAAGTTGTGTCTGTAATAAGTACACACTTAGATAGAAAATAAAATTCTAATACATGTCACAAATATGACATTAACATGTCTATTGAAGTTACAACAGTAGTCAAGAATGTAAAAGGACTACCTGTTAAATAATGAATGCTGAGTATCATTTAATGTCCCAGAAACCGACAGTACCAAGGGAGATGAAGGTCAAGAAATTTGTTATATTATTGCACTATTAAATTAACTGCAAGACTGACTGAAGTTAATTTTAATCCTTTCCTTTCTTTATACCCTATATAAATTTAAAATAAATAAATTTCACGTGTTTTAATGTCGCACTTCCTCAGCACACAGGAAAAACAAGGATGAAGCTTTTACAGTGATTGAAAATGATAAAAATTCACTGAGGCTACCTGGTGCATCAGTCAAGAATAGCAATCCAGAATACTGGAGAGCTGTTTTGTGTCTATCATTTGGAGGTCTGAGAGGACTTTATCTGAATATAAGTGAGGTTCAGTGCTACACTGAAGATAAGTTGAGAAATTTAATGTGAACTCATTGCCTGAAAGCAATATTTTATTTTAATTGTTTGTTACATGCATATATTAAGATGTTGTCAGCATAGCAGCAGGTGGCTGGCAAATGCTCTCACATTGAATTCTAGTCTACACTGCTGCTGACTTATGCCCACAATCTACTTACCTTCTCATTTCAGGAATATTTTGTATAAAATAGTATCAAGAACTGAATATGCACCAGTATAATTTTTTAAGACAGTGAACACAAATATTTAAGTTCTTTGACTGACTGTTTTAACCAGAAAGTAGGTAAATAAAATAAGTAAATAAAAAAATTATGCCCTACTACAGAGACCAGATAAAAATTCTGTGCTGTTCTGGCAACCCTCTTCTGTTTGACAGATCTGTTTTTATTATACCAACCTGTAGACACTCTCTAGTTCTCTGCTGAAACCTTCTTGTTGTCTGTTTCTGTCAGGTGGTGCACTTGCCCCTGGGCTTGTGATGGGGCCTGCGCTCCCCTTGCTTCTCGTATCTCTGTGTTTTGCGCTTCTGCTCTCATGATGAGAAAAAGAGCAATGCTTACAAGAGAGAGAGAGAGAGAGAGAGAGAGAGAGATCGTGCACGTATGAAACTAAGGCAAAGTGTGAGTGCTCATTTGCTGCTTGCTGAATATATTTGTTTTACTGTAAAGTGCATAGAAGCATTCATGATTCACAATACAGTGAAAATTCAAATTTATTGAAGCATTTAAATAAATAATGGCAATGGCTAATTCCTTCACCTGTTTCAGTACCTTTAAGAATTTTTCCATGAATAATAACCTGCAGTTGTGGACTGTCCAACAATTCCCCTGCTGCTACTGTTATTGTTGATAAGGCCACAATCTACTTATTCCCATGCACTGAAGACACCAGTTTTTCTTCCCTTCTTTTCTCTTAAGCATTTCTTAAATGTGTTGTATATTGTTTTTACTTGTGTAATAGAAGCATGATTGACCTAAGTGTTATACTGGTAGGTCATGCTTAGGACGGGCTTGCACCCACACTTTTGGTGTTCTGTGTTTTTCTTGCCACTCTAACCCTATAACTCGTAATTATCTGCATTTATCAAACCTATGATTTTAAGTGTAAGTCCTAAATATATATTGTCAAAACATAACCTGACAGTGTACGGAGCTTAGTTTTATCATGTAGCTGCTGCTTTCAACATATTTGTTTTTTTCTGAAATGTGTTTACTTGAAAATATGGAATCAAATCATATAAATAATACAATATAAATGTATTTTTCATGTGTTAATGTTAATGCTTATGCACATATTGAAGCTTGGAATAGATAAACACAGAATTTACTTTAAAATGCTTAGGAAGCAGAATATTAAAAGCTTGGTCTTATTTCATTCTTACTAGAGTTCTTAAGCATGTAATGAATAAAAGTATATGATTGCCAAAAGTTGTGTACATCTCTACACATATACCATTTAACTTCCAGGTATAGTGGAGGTCCCAGTCGACCCATTCAAACTTTTAGGTGTTGCGCTATGTGTGGGTGGAGTAATAGTCCTGGGCTTATGTGTGTGGTGTCATCGCAAACATAGGCGCAGGCGGCGACAATTAGCCCGATTCCGACGTAACACTGTAGGATCTAGTCGACGTCAACTCAGTACTGGTGGTTCCAGCAGAAGGCAACACGTGTGTGATGAGCTGGGTGAACGCTTTGCCAGCATTGACAGCGTCTGATAGTGGAAAGAATTATGAGAAGTATTTGAGATAAAATAGAGTAGCAGGAGCTGTGAAAGTGTATGACATAAAATACAACACATGGACTTGTGGCTTCTTGCATGAAAGTGAAAAATAAATAGACTGATTTGTTATGTACTAACAAAAGTTTCAAGGAAGGACAAAGGATATGTACTTTGAAAGAAGAGGATTCTTATTAGCACATAATAAACTATCCAAAGTGCAAAGAATGATCCCACCAATGAACAAATCAGTAATATGTGGGTCATAGAGTGGAATTCGTGAACTGTATTGTAGAACCTTCTAGAAAGAATCATGTTTATAAAATACTCAAGCTCACACATGAAGGAAATGAACTTGGTAGAGAACTGAATTACATGAAAGACTGTTGGGATTGCAGTTGTGTTTGATGGAGACAAAGGTTTGTAAAGTTTTCCATAAGAATCCTGTTAAGGTACTAGAATTTGCTAGTACTCAGTTAACACAGCTCACATTTCTTGGGGATTGTATGCATCAACTGGCTGTTAAGCATTGGAAGCAATACATATGCGTGTAGTTTTATTTAATTTTTTCAGTGGCAATGAAATTAATATACTCGAGTAAGATACTGCTGGTCAATGGTGGAAGAGAAACATTTTCCTACAGAGCTTTTATAAAGCTGGATTAGTTAAGACCATAACACAGAGGCCTTTACACCTCAAGGAAGTTCGTTACTGTTTTCAGTTTAAAAGAAATAAATAAATAGAAATGTTTTGATAAATGAAAACACATTTTATTTGGCACTTTCCAATGCTTGACCATGTAATGTATCAACACCTCAGTAAACATTTTTGAATGCTAGTTTTATTGAGTAGTGTGTGTTTTAAGGGCATGCAAGTGTGTGAACGTGTTGTTAAGTGGATCAACAAGAGTGTTTGGAAAGTTTTCCAATTGTTGTAAGTTGCCTAGGAAGGGGTGCTTTACTCTAAAACACAAAAAATTATTTTAAAACATGACTCAAGTCTGTTTATCTACATGGATAAGTGTGATGAATTTCAACACTAATGAACTAAAAATATAATACTAATACTACTACTATTACTATTACTACAACTACTAATAATAATATTAATATTAATAATAATAAAAATAATATTAATTAATAATGAAAGGGATTATATATGAACTTCTAGAAGCCAGTTATTTTGACTCCAACCAATCTGTTGGTGCATTATATCATACAAATTGCAGACCATACCTGTACACAGAAAGTCAGAAAGAAAATGCACACTTCCAGTTATTTTCTCCCTTTTTCTAAGCGAGTGCATTACATGAGCGCATCGTGTTCTGTTAGTGGTGCTAAGTTCTAAGAAAGTCCCCATGCTGGGGCATTGTGAGGACAGAATCAAGTCCTAAGTTGGGCGGGAATTTGCAGTAACTTTAGCCGAAACTAGAAATGTAAATATTTATGAAAAGCACAAGTGACTGATTTGGTGTGAGCTTGCAACTGCATATGCATCCACAGGTGTATCAAACGTATGCAATCATATGCAGTTGGAAGACAGTGCAGATGTGTTGTGTGGCTGCAAGTATGAATCCTGCACAGACACGTAATGTTTGGCTGGGTGTATGGGAACGTCACTGTAACCCTGAAGTATGTATGATATTTATGCACATAAGTTATCAAATTACCACAGTAGAGACCGTTTAATGGGTTTGATGATGTACAATTTTGTGCAGGTTTGTTAGTTACATTGTTAATTTTAATACACCTAACGAAGTTGAGCAACTCTACTGTAGAAAGCAATCAGGATGTGTACTGTGGAGCAGTGTCAATTGAACCTGCATAGTATCACACTACTTGACAAAGTACGTATTGCTACCAGAGAATGTTTTTTAAACAGGTCACCGGTGGCAGTGTGATCCTACATCCTTCCCATCACCTTTGATAATGATGTTACATATTGGTTTCAATTCTTTGGCATACACATTGTAAGTCCCCATAGTAGTCCCTTATAAAGTATTGAAACATACTGAATAATAGTATCACATTCATGAATTAGTGATTAAAATTATCAGGTATAATAGCATGTCTTTTAGAGGCATTTTTGATACAGTTCTTTACAACCATAACCATATTGATCAAACAGAATCAGCAGCATTCGCAATGCGCATTGCATATGGTAATGCCACCGGTGTGCCATAGTTGAAGAGTTTGGTAATGGCTAAGGCACAGGAGAATTTATTTTTTAATAGTTGATAGTCTAAGAATGTGGTTGGAACAACTAACTATTGTCTGTCCATGGGCTCTTATTTTATAGCTGTTTAGTTGAGAGTTTCTGGAGAAGGTTATTTCAGAAGGTTTCTTTATGCATGAATGCTTAGTGCATTCACAGATAAAAACAGTCATGGTGCATGATTTTTGTTTTGTAACAAGGAAATGTCAGGTCAAGATCTTTGGGAGGTTTGGAAAAGTTAAACAGTTGAATATGTAAATGACGTGCAACCTGCAGATCACAACAGAAATTTATTTATGATACAATACATAATTCCAACATAATTTTTGTACATCCTATTTTGTAATATTAATATATCCTTTCTCATTTCTTTCCTTAAGCATAAATGCTGGTAGATAATAAAAGCACATATGTTAAAAATGTACTGTTTCAATACTTCAATGCACATTTACAACATGAACATGTGATGGCATATTCCGTATGTGTTACCATATGGAATAGGCCATCACATGTCTGTAATGTGAATTTATGTGGCAGCATTAAAATAGTGCCAAAAATAAACATAAAATCCAGCTGTAATATATTTGCAGTTTTATCGACCACAACAGTTGGTTCTTCAGTATGTAGTTTGAGAATATATTTAAGTAGTCTTCATGGGAAAGATTTCATTCTTTCTTGAAATATGTATGTAATGTGTTTATGTCTCCTTATAATAGATGGTGCCTTATGGTGCACATACAAGAAGATACATGTACTCATGTGCTGCAGAGTAATTCTGCCATTATTTATATATTCAACTGCACTTCCCCAAAAATAAAATAATTACAATTATGATGTAAGAAATTAAAAATGTAGGTAGCCAAACATTAACAACCATGGTGTGTTGTCTTGTATGTGTCTTGTAGAGCAGCCAAAACAAGAAAAACAGAAAAACAAGCCTGTAATTTGTTTTGTATGTTGTATTTATTGGATTAAAAAATGCCAAAACTAAACCCTATACACTAAAAACAAATGTTACTCTTCGTGAATCCAGTGGTATAGGTCATGTAGCAGGTGAAGTTAATTTCAAGTGGAGTTGATACTGTGACTTACAGACCTACATGTTCTTTCCACTCACCGATTTGGCAGGTAGCTGGATGGCTGCTCTAATATTGTGTTTAGAACCTCTCTGTCCAAAATGGAAGTAGCTCTTAGTCTTTAATGTTATTAAATATGTATCAATATGACATGCTGTCTACAAACTGATTATGTTTAATTGTGTATGTTAATTTTTTCTGTTAAGTGAGCACATGGTCATATGTGAATGTGTTGATGTCTGCTACCTGCCTGGAAGTAAATTCTCTGGGGGCAAAAGAATTAAAAAGCAGTATCAACTTTACTTTAGCTAGAGCACAATCACTGTTGTCAACAGCACTTATGAGAACTTTAGCAGTCAGACCTCTTTGTTCCTTATGAACCATATACTGAGGAATTCTTTTTAGTTTGCTTTGAACTATCCTCTCACTTTCAATTTCCATGGCACTTTCCAGCCCAGCTCTGTTCCTTTGTAGCACATTGATACCCCTGATTGTTACATAAATAAATCTGTAATAACCAAATAATTGTAATAATAAGGGCAAGACGGGTCGCTCAAAAAACAATGTAATATAGTAGTTATTATATCAAATGCTCACAGCGACTGTAAATGAGTAAAGTGTCATTAATTCATCACATTATGCCAGATTTTATTTATAATTAAGTTAATTCTTATGTGAGACACGATTCAATCAGTGCTACATCATCACCACCACCACCACCACTGTAGTAGTCATCTTCATAGTAGTAGCCATCATCATCATCTTTGTTTATTGTTTCATTGCTTTCTTTTCAGTGGCTGGAGTTTACAGTTTGGTGCAAGATGCCGCATTGCTTCATAAAAATCTTAGAAGCATACAGGATCATAATACGAAACAGTTAAGGACAGGATCACATGTACGTTTTGGAGAAAATTTAGGGTGATTCATAAAAGAACTTCTGATTAAAATCACTGCCAGATGACCACCAAATAAAGGGAAAGTTGTCTGTGTGCTTAATTGGACAGCATTTCATGAAGGTAAATGGAGAAGTGGAGTTAGGTTCCACACATTCTTAACCATGGCACAATATGAGAATGAGTGGTCAGCTTAAACCCCCAGGGTAGAGCTTTCAGTACCAAATCGGGAGGAAGCTGGGTGGGCTCCAAAGCCAGTCTGGATGCTATGAAGAAGCAAAAAATTTCTAGGCTTGCTCAGAATCACACCGTAATTTGTTGGTCATCTAGTCTTTAGCCCAGTCACTATAAGGACCACACTACACATAATAAGCATGAATACTAAAATGTGGTGGTGAGAGTCTCTTCAAATTTTGAAGACAACTCATTATGACTGGTTTCTCTTGTTTAAATGGTCTTTTATTAACTCACTGTTTAGTAATACCATGTGCTATGAGTAAGACTGTCTGGAGTGAATTTTATTTTTCCCCTCAAATGTCTATAATTTCATTAAACAATAAAATTTGTTTCACAACACATTTAACTTAACATGATTAATATATTACCTGACAATTTCAGGTTACTGCAAGTGGAAAACAATCTTTATAGCTCCATAACTAGTGCCAGTAGACCAATGTGGATAGATGACTGGGTTGTTTATTTCACAACTGTGAAAATTCAAAGCATATCACATCGTAAATTTGTTTCTCTTGATAACCAATGATAGCAGTAGTATGTGATGGCTAACTTAAAATCAAGTAAATGTTAAGTGTGTGTGCATAGGAGCTTAAGTTAGCATTAACATTCCTACTATGTCCAGTACACTTGTCTTGACACACATATACACACACACACACACATACACACATGTATATATACATGTATATGTATATATATATATATATGTGTGTGTGTGTGTGTGTGTGTGTGTGTTTGTGTGTGTCTAGGCTTATGGGAGGGTTTAAATCATTTATGGACTTTGAAATGTAACTGCAACTGTGTCATCGTTTTAACGAAGTGTACAATTACTGGTTTACATTGACGATGCCCTTGTACTCAAAAAAGTACTTCTCATGTTATATCATCTTAGTTGTCTTCTGAATTTTGTACAATGTTTCATGATTTTCCAACTTCTCATACTGCTGGAATAGCAAAATGAGTAATTGCCACATAATCATGTCTTTGTGCCAGATGTTTGTGTTTCACAGAATGAATTTTCCTACCGTTTGTAAATACAGTCATGTATTGGGTACTACTTGTAAAGTACATATGAAATAATTGTTTTTATTTATGTCAAAGTGCAGGTATGGAAGATAAATCTTAAATGCGCTGAGATGATTATGATGATGGTGATGATGTTGACATTGATGATTATGATGATAAAAATAAAATTTAAATTTAAAATAAAAAAGTCTATATTTAAAATTAACTCTACAAAACTTGATCTCACACATGTACTAGTACTATTTAGGAATTAATATACAGACTAAACAAATAGAAGAACAAAAATACATAGAAGAAAATTCCTGTTAATTGCCTGGTACTTTTACTAACCTTAAACTTTAACGTTCATTTACATTGCACTATTAAATTCCTGGATTGCACAGCACATTTAATATCTCCAATATAGATGAATTCTTTAACTTCCATGTACACCAAAATAATGTGAGAATTGCAGCCTTCAACCCATCATGGACCTTTGTATGGGCTGTAACTTAAAGATAAATGCTAATGTTCCAACAGGTCTTTAATAACCAACTAAAATACGGAATGTTCATTGGAAATACTTTTAAAATATGGTTTGTCATTTATATTATATACTTGTCCTCATTGAAATATAAAATATTCTAACATAATGACATAATTAATATAAAAAATCTGTTCAGCAAGTCAGACTGTTGAAAAATATATAATCACATGAAACTAAGGCTGTATAAAACATAAGTACTTTTCTAAAATTGGGATGAAATTATCTGAAGATCCATTTAAGTTCCAACTTTTATGTATTATATTTTACATGCATATGACTGGGTATATCTGGTTAAGGTTAGGGACCAATGGCTTGCTCTTGCAAACAGTTAAACATCAAGATTCAAAAAAGGTAAGGTAACTCATGACTGGCTGGTCAGCTGTCAGCTTCTGAATGACAACATTGCTCTTTACAGAGAGTTAATTCATATACAAGATTTTTTTAATTGGTCACACCACCCCCAAGAATATTTATATCTTTGGCTTTCAACAGGTTCTTTTCCATTACTTTAATTTTAACCACTTTATTTATTGATTATACAGCTAATCAGCACCATAGATGTAAACCGTCCCTAGTCATAGGAAGCTGCAAATATAGGTAGTGTATTAACAGTGCAGGTATTACACTTCACAGGGACACAAATTACACTTCTTGTGTGTTACTTAATTTTTTTACGTCAAAATGTGTTGCAAGTGAAAATTACATACATTAATGAGATCTATAGTTTGCATTACCAGTTTTGTGTATGATTAGTTAGTTAATTAAAATGTGATGAAGTTCTATGTAAGTTTCATCTAAAGTCAATATTATATTGAACTGGTATGGGCCTCTATTTCTGAGGTAGATCAAATATACCATACTTTATTGAAATTTGTTGAATAGTTTCAAAGAGTAAATTTGCTGACAGGCTGACAAACTTAACCTAATATTTGTTAATTTCTTATGTGGTACATGAAACATGTTAAGAGAATACTATTAACCTAGGTATGTAATGAACATACTACACAACTTACGATTCTGACTGTGAAACACCTTATAAGATAGCCCTTCACCAGTACAGTTTTTGAGATTTTAACTCCCGTGTTCTGATTTTCATTCATATTTGTTAAAAGTGAAAGTGAAGGTAAGGTGTCCCTGTACAGGCTATGAAAAGATATATTGGGGGGGGGGGGGGGGGGGGGGGGGGGAGGGGGTTATATATTTCGCCTACCAATTTTTTCATCAACACCCACGCGGTAGGACCTACTATAATCAAAACTCACCCACATCCTTCCTTGGGGGTTAAAC
>Ga0123357_10006448_pt1 | contig 14326 bp, 9 predicted proteins | sample TergutEmb28metaG_FD_89873 | JGI IMG/M metagenome (GOLD analysis project Ga0123357, IMG submission 89873) | Embiratermes neotenicus P4 segment gut microbial communities from Petit-Saut dam, French Guiana - Emb289 P4 | ecosystem: Host-associated > Arthropoda: Insects > Digestive system > Gut ...
TCAGTGTCAGCGCTTATGTCTGGTACGGGGGCGGCCCTCGCAAGCTACAGCTACGGCCCGTACGGGGAGGCGAGCGCCTACGCCATCAATGCCAGCGGCGCTATAGCCTACGCCATCGGCGAGTCATACTTCGGCTACAACGGAGAGGACTATGACCCCATGACAGGCCTCCAGTACCTGCGGGCGCGATACTACGATGCGTCTTCCGGCAGGTTCGGGACTGCCGACACATACCCCGGCACATTGCTTGACCCGCTCAGCCAGAACCCGTACAGCTATACGCAGGGCGACCCCATCAACTTCTCCGACCCCAGCGGCCACGGGATACTCAGCGCGATCGGAAACTTCTTCGTCTCAGCTGCGAAAACTGTAGGGAACGCCGTTAAGACAGCGTACACTGCGGCGACACAGGTCCAAGTGACGCGGTACACGCCGCCAACCAGCTCTTCGTCGTGGGCCAACCAGAATACTGCAGCGTCCAAACCCCCGGCCACACCTTCCGCCACATCGTGGATCGGCCCGTATACACCAAAACCGTCTGTCGCCAGCTATGGCTATTCGCCAAACGTCCCACCCTCAGGCCTGCCGTTGTATAATACTGGGGCAGGGTCAAGGACATGGCAGCCCCCTATGGCGCAGCCTTACATCGCTGCGATGACGCAGGCTCTTAGCGCAAGGCTCAACCAGCCGTTTTGCACGACAGCGGATCGCATACAAAGCACGGATTGGAATGCGAACGTGACGACTAAGAGTACAGGATTATTGGCTATGATGGAGGCTGCGAAAAACACGTTGCAATATGAGCAGGCTATGGCCTTAATGCCTGGAACAGAAAAACTAGTCACAGATAATAATCTTGTTGCACCATTTTTGGCAATCATGGCATGGAAACAAGCAAATGATGATAAAGCTCTGCAAGATCAAATTGATTGTGCAATACAATGGGTAGAAATGTTTGGAATCGGTCCAGATGACCCAAGATTTACAGAATATGTTCTTCAACAAGTCAAAATGCAACAAGACGATTACGATGCAGTCATTGGTATGTATGGAGGGGTAGAAAAAGGTGCCTTAGAGGATGTGCTGAAAGGAGTGTCCTCTTCGCCGAGTCTGGAAAATGATATATTGAAAGAAATCGAGAATAGCGCGGAATCTACCGATAAGATTGCTGGAAGTATAAAAAAGAATATAATATTTGGTAGTGATACTAAGTCAGCAACAACACTTGCAAATCAAATGTCTCAAAGAGGATGGGCTGAAAATACTGTACAAGATGTTGTCAACAATCCTTACACTACTCGTATCAGTAAAAATATGGCTACAGGAAATCCTGCAACAGCTTATTATAATAAATCTGGAGGCTATGTAGTTGTAGATGATGTCACTGGAGAAGTGGTTCAAGTAAGCAATCTTAACGATCCTGTTTGGGAACCAGACAAGAATATCGTTGATCCTTACAAACCATAGTTTATGAGGTGGATAATGAATTTCGATACAGTGGTTGAACTAGTACAGAATATGGATGGGAACTATCGTTTAAGGGTGGATGACGTTTATATTTCCCCTGCTAATATTGAAAAACTTCCCGAAATGATTGACGCTTGCGATGATATTCAAAGTATCTTAATAACCCCTTTTCTTATCAGTTTGACCGAAAACAAACTGTATGAATTGCATTACTACGAGTTTGAACTTGAGATTGTCAGTTTAACCCACTCGCATTATATAGAATACAATCAAGGAAATTGTTTGCCAAAAGAAATTGTTGAGAATATTAAGCCGAAAGCTGTCGTTGCTCAAAAGGACAAAACTTTCTACATAACTGCGCTAAATAATTATCTTACTGCTATAAGTAGAATGACATTTGAAGATGATAGACTATCAAGTTCAGTATTAAGTGATGCTGATTTATATTTTCAAATATATTAAACACAATCGTTCGGTTATTCCGTCCGCCGAGGAACACTAATCCGATGATTCGAGAACACAGCATCCATCAATGAAAACGTATTTTAATAAAGTTGCAATATTTGCAGTGATTGCATGGCCGATATGCATGATTGTGTTGTTTTGTAGCTTTACAGGCGTTATTAATGTTGTGTATACCGGATTTGCATTGGGCAATAGTAACATATCCGTTGCCATTTTCAATCGCAGGATATATCCTTACAGGATTTAGTGTTAGAGATATAATCTTAATAGGAGGAGCAAACGCAGAATTGGAGAAAGGGGATATGGGCAATGGAGCCGTATTAGTTGGGTATAGAGATAACCCAATTTGTACTTGGGATATTGTGGAGTTTAAATAAAATACGCAGAGGCCGCCGACTATTTAGATCAAGATAGACGGTGGTCTAATATTTATATTGACTGATATCTTGTGAGGACTTGTAAATATGAAAGTTGATAAAAAACTAATAGCAATATTTTTGTTATTAATTGCTTGTGCAGTAATCCTAATATATGCGGTATATATAGAAAATAGTATTCTATTAATACTATTTTCAATTGTACCAGGTGCTATAGCACATGTGTTAGCGAACTCTTTAAATAATAAAAAAAGTCTGATGATTGTATGGATATTTATTGGGATTTTAATTGTCGTAATAGTAATATTGCGAATAGTTATATAAGTATAAGTGTGTCATGAAGTTGCCTGTGCACTTCAAGGCGGCTATCCACCTCAAACGCCACCGCCAAGCTCTGCGTCGTGGATCAGCGTGAATACCGTACAGTCCATGAAGTCTGCCATTGCTTCATTAGGGACAGCCGCCACCAATAATGCGAAGAATGCCGCCGCTTCTGCTCAGGCATGGTTGAAACAGGCGCAGTCCCAAGCCATGGTATGGACGCAGGCGCTCAGCGAGAGGGTCAACAAACAGTTTTGCACGACCACAGACCGCGTATAGGCAGGCACTGTCGGGGCTGCCGGGGATACAGGCTTGCTGGCAATGATGGACAGAGTTTTTGAAAGAAAAGAATTTCTGGATAGGAGTCGGTATTATTGCAGGATTAGCAGTGGCAACGGCTCTCACATGTGGCGCAACTGCACCACTTGCGGCTACAGTCGGGCCTGTTGCTGCGGGTATGATTTCAGGAGCTTTTATAGGAGCAGCAGCTAGTGCTGGATCGGGTGGTCTTATTGCTTCTATTACCGGTGAGGAATTAACAATAGCATTATAGGTAAGGCGTAGAGCACCCAGGCAGAATTAAGACAGAACCAAACCGTGTATTAATATTCCGGTGGTTGTTTAAGGAAAATACATACAGTACAATGATAGCAACTGCAAAGTATATCAACTGCGAAGTCGTGGCTCAGGAAAGGTGGTAAAAGATGGCAATAATAGATGTGGTCAAGTACAATGGCGGCCCGAATGTGTTCGCCTGGAAATACCCCAGCGAGCAACTTGGCACCTGGACACAACTCATTGTAAACGAATCACAGGAAGCCGTGCTCTATATTACAGGACAGGCGCTGGACTTGTTTACCGCAGGCCGGCATACGCTGTCTACGGACAATATTCCGATCCTGAACAAGATCATAAATATCCCATTTGGCGGGCGTTCGCCGTTTACTGCGGAGGTTTGGTATGTAAACAAGATCCACTCTTTGGACATCAAATGGGGCACCCCGTCACCGATCCAGTTGCAAGACCCAAAATACAATGTATTTGTCCCGTTGCGCGCCCACGGCCAATTTGGGATCCAGGTCGACGACTCAAAACTATTTTTGACAAAACTTGTCGGCACATTGCCCTTCTTTGACAGCGTCAACGTCATCAATTTTTTCAAAGGCATATATCTTACAAAGGTCAAGGATACGATCTCTTCATATTTGATAAGAAAGAATATTGGCGTTCTTGAAATCAACGCGTACTTGAATGAGCTTTCGGAATACCTGAAAGAAGTGATTTCGCCGGTGATGGATGAGTACGGCGTGCGGCTGCTCAATTTTCAGGTGAATGATATCAATGTGCCGGACGACGACCCTGTAGTCAAAAACTTAAAAAGCGCTCTGTCCAAAAGGGCGGAAATGGATATTGTCGGATACAACTATGCGCAGGAACGCTCTTTTGACACGCTCGAAGGGGCTGCTACAAACCAGGGTTCGGTTCAGTCGGATCTTTTGGGCGCAGGTATCGGATTGGCGATGGGCCTTGGCGTCGGCGGGGCCATGGGCGCAAACCTGAGCGGTATGGCGCAAAACCTCAACATCAATGAAATGAAGCATTGCCCCAGGTGCAATGCCGACATGGCCGTGACGGCCCGTTTTTGTCCTGACTGCGGGTACGACACAAAAGCGGCAAAGACAGAGAGCAATACCGCGGACGATGTGACGAAATGCAGCAACTGCGGAAGCTTCTATTCGAGAAAGTTTAAGTTCTGCCCCGAGTGCGGGACGCAATACAATCCCTGCCCGTTTTGCGGCGCGGACATGAAGAAAGGCTCTTCAAGCTGCCCCGGTTGCGGAAAACCAATACCCAAACACTGTCCAAATTGCGGCGCCCTGATTGAAAAGGAAAACACCAAGTTTTGCCCCGAATGCGGGACCAAACTTTCATAGACACAGGAATAAGGGAGGTAGATTCTCATGCATAGTTCAAAGGTTGCGGTAACAGCAAGCGCAGTATTGGGCAAGGCGTTGACCATCATAGGATATATCGGCAGTATATTTTTCCTGATCATATTGATAGTTTCAATTGTTGATCCAAGTATAGACGAGCCGGGAACGGAACTGGGTATGAATATTACGTTCATCATTCTCGTCGTTGTTTTTGTGCTCCTGATCCTGAAAGGATATCAGATCACGAGAAGAATAGTCCGCTTCAAGCGATATATTTCCCGGATATCCGAACAGCATATCACCTCGCTTGAACGGCTCGCGGCAATCGATTCGCGCTCCGTCGACTTCGTCATAAAGGATCTGCAAAAGATGATCGACAAAAAGTTCTTCACGAACGCTTTTATCGATATCGCAACCAACAAAATCGTCGTCGGCAATAAGCCGGGATTTAGTTCCGGTTCTGTCTCGCAGCAAATACAAAACAGCGCGCAAACAGAGATGGAACCATATGTGTGCTCCGGGTGCGGCGCCTCGGGCGTGAAGCCGAAAGGCGCGCTTGCCGTTTGTGAATACTGCGGTTCGGTAGTCAAATAGCCCAAAATAAAAAAGATAAAAATTTAATATATATTTTAGAAATATGTTGTATATTATATATATGATTAGCGCGGAAAAGATTCACAATATTATAAGGATTGCAGGCATGGTCACGGGGCTCGTGATCCTGCAGCAATTGGTCGCGATGAGTCTTTTCGGGCTTGAGTTCAGCTGGTCCGTCGTGCCCGAACTCGCCATCGTGAACTTTGGCATCGTCATCGGATGGATGTATTTCAAACGGCAGGACAACAGGATCACACAGTTTGCGCTTGGCATCGCCGCGTTCTGCGCCGCGTTCTGCCTTGCCATATGGCTGCGCGCGGTGCTCATATACATCGGCGTATTCCGTTTCATAGCCCAGCCGATCATCACATTCTTCGAAAGGCAGCTCGCGTTCATACTCACCTTCATCGCGACGCCGCAATTCATACCGACATTGTTTGCCGCGTTGATACTGCTCTTGCTGCTGCCGAAAGCCCGCGAGTTGTTTGGCCGCGGGATTTCAAACGGAAGTTTCGAAGGTTTCTAAAAAGTCCCGGGTTTTTAAAAAGTCTCAAGCGCCTCGTTGGTCATGTCGATGAAGTATTGCATCTGGTCCGGCGTGCCGGTGCTGATGCGGAACCACGTTTTCCATTGCTCGCCCCAGAGATAGCCCGGACGTATGATGACGCCCCGTTTTTGCAATTCCTCAAAAAACTTTTTGGAGTCGAGCCTTGTGTCCGTGAATACGAAATTCGAATATGACGGGAAACTGACCCACCCCTTTGTTTCATAGAAATCAAGCAGCGTCTTTCGCGCTATGGCGTTTTCCTTCGCGTACCAGTCGCGGTATTCGGCGTCTTGCAGCGCGCCGCGCGCCGCGGCGATAGCGAGCCGGTTGAGTTTGAATGAAGGCCCGACAAGGCTGAGTTTGCCGGCGATCTCAGGCGAGGTGATGATGTAGCCGAAGCGTACGCCGGCCAGGCCGTAGGTCTTTGAGAAGGACCGGAGCACTAGCGTGTTCGGACGGCGCAAGGTGATGTCGATATCGTTTTTCGGATAATCTTCGGATAAGGCGGCCAGTTCATAGTAGGCTTCGTCGAGCACGAGCACGACGTCCTCCGGAAGCTCACCAACGATCCGGTCCAATTCGCCCTGTGAGGCGATGTGGCCCGTGGGGTTGTTTGGGGTGCAGAGGAAAAAGAGCTTCGTCTTTTCGTTTACGGCAGCGAGCATCGCGTCCACGTCGTAGCGCATACCCTTGAGCGGGACCTTCACCGGTACGCCGCCGAGGATGGACGCGGAAATGCGGTACACGTCAAATGTCGGGTCGGCTACGATGATCTCGTCGCCCTCGTTGATGAATGTCATGGCGACCTGCCAAAGCAGCCCTTCCCCGCCCGATCCGACGACAAGCTGTTCCTGCTTGATCCCGAGCGCCGCCGTAAGCTCGCGCATGAGGTCGAATGGATATGTTTCGGGATAGAAGATAAGCTCGGAGAGTTCCGCTTTGATCGCCTCCAAGGCTTTCGGCGACGGCCCGAACTGGTTTTCGTTCGACGCGAGCTTTTCTATGCGGTCGAGCCCATATTCGCGGCGCACCGCTTCTATCGGTTTGCCCTGCACATAGGGCTGGAACGAAGCGAGTTCTTTTCTGAAAATAGACTTTGTCATTTCTTCCTCCTGCTTTCAGATATTATTGATTATAGGCATATGTATCATCGGCCCACGAGCGCGAACAGCGACAGCCAAACCGGTAGCATGACGAAAAAGAATACCGTGGAAAACGTGATGAGCGCCGAGCCAAGGCGGTCGTCCGCCCCGTAGCGCAGCGCCATCAGGCTGGTCGTAGTCGCGGCGGGCATCCCGGCCATCATCACGCTGACGTGGAAAGGGGCCCCGCTTATCCCGAAAATCAGGCAGATGATGAAGATGATCCCCGGTATGGCGATGGTGCGCATCGCGCAATAGAGGTATATATGCTTGTCGAGGAGCATTGTCAGGTTGACCTCCGCGAGTATGGAGCCTACGAGGATCATCGACAAGGGCATGGTGCAGCCGCCTATCGCGCTGATCGGGGCCATGATGGAGTCGGGGATCGCGACCTGCGTGAGCAGGAGCGTGATGCCGGCGTACAGGGCGATCATGCTCGGATGCACGAGCGTCTTCGCGACCGCGGCTAGTTTGTTTTGCGGCGCGTTTGAGAAGACGGGGACGCCGAGCAGCCACATCGCGATACGCTGCGGGATCAGGTAAACAGCGGCGAAAGGCAGGGCCGCGCTGTGCAGGACCGCGGATATGACGGACAGCCCGAAAAACGCCGAGTTACAGACGATGAACCCATAACGAAAAACGCTGCGCCGCTCAAACGGCTGTTTGCGGAAGAGCGTAAGGCTTGCCACCTGGCCGATCCCCTGGCTGATGGCCGCGATGAGCAAAGTGACGGCAAAGCCGTGGAGCAGGGAGGGGTCGTACGCTATCTTGAATGAGTTCACGATCGTGCACGGAAGCGTCACATAAAGGATCAGGTCGGTCATGCCGGACTTGCTTGCTTTCGTGAGCAGCCCGGTCTTGCCGACGACAAACCCTGCCGCCAAAATCAGCACAAACATGATCGCTATGCTTCCAAGTTCTTCAGTCGAATACATGTATTTCAAAACCTTTCAAATGCCCATGATACCACAATACACGTCAAAAATACGGATTGCGTTTTATTGCAGGTATTTGCGCAGTTGTTCCCAGACCCCTTCAAAATTCAGCGGTTTTCCGATGTGGCTGTCCATGCCGGCCTCAAGGCATTTTTCGACATCCTCGCGGAACACGTTTGCGGTCATGGCAATGATGGGGATGGTCTTCGCCTTTGGCAAGTCGAGCGAGCGTATGCGCCGCGTCGCTTCGAGGCCGTTCATTTCGGGCATCTGAACATCCATGAATATGATGTCGTATTTGTCCGGCGACTCGCTGAACATCCTCACGACTTCCACGCCGTTTTCCGCGCAATCGATCGAGACAAGGGTGGGCTCGAGCAGCGCCAGGACGATTTCCCGGTTGATTTCAACGTCTTCAGCCAGCAGTATATGACGCCCCTCAAAGAGTGGCGTCTCATGCTCTTCGTCGAGTATATGATCCATATCCAGGCATTCGTTGATCGCGTCCATGATGGTCGAAGGGAACAGCGGTTTTTGCAGGAATTTTTCAACGCCCGCCCTTTCGGCGCTTTCGGCGATCACGCTCCGGTCTATGGCGGATATCATGATCACATGGGACTTGACAGGCTCATGCGTCCTTGACTTCAGCATCTTTGTCAAATCTATGCCGTTGATTTCGGGCATATTCCAGTCTATGAAGCAGATGTCGTATGGCCCGTTTTCGTCGACATACGAGAGGGCGTCTTTCCCGCTTTTGGCGGTATCGCAGCGCGTCCCGAAGCTCAGTACGATTTTGTTGAAAGCGTCGAGCACTTCAGGGTCGTCGTCGACGACCAGTATCCGGATCTTGCTCAGATCGTAAGTTCTTCGCGGCCTGCTTTCCACCCTGTTTGCCTGGAACGTGAATATGAACGAAGCGCCTTTGCCGAGCTCGGACTCGATCCAGATCTTCCCGCCCATCATCTCTACGATATTCTTCGAGATCGAGAGGCCAAGCCCCGTACCGCCGAATTTTGACGTGGTATCGTCTTCGGCCTGCTGGAAAGACTGGAACAGCCGGGCCTGCTGCTCGGAGCTGATGCCGATCCCCGTATCCGTCACCTTGCACTGTATCGTGCACACGCCGTCCTCTTCGCCGAGCAGTTTCGCGTCAAAACCGATAGAGCCCTTTTCGGGCGTGAATTTGATCGCGTTGCCAAGCAGGTTCGTGACGACCTGCGCCAGTCGTTGTTCGTCGCCAAACAGCGTGTCAGGGATAGCAAGGTCGATATGCCGGGTGAATTCCTGCCGCTTTTCCTCCATTCGGTACCTGTTGACGTTCGCGACCCTTCCGAGCATCTTGTCAAAATGGAACTCCTTCGGCGACAAGCCAAACTTTCCCGCTTCGATTTTTGACATGTCCAATATATCGTTTATGATGCCGAGCAGATGCTTTGAGGCTTCTTCGATCCTGTCAAAACAATAATTCTTCCGCTCGCTTTCGGAAGCGTTCATCCCGATGGAGGTCATGCCTATGATCGCGTTCAGCGGCGTGCGTATTTCGTGGCTCATATTGGCCAGGAAAGATGACTTGGCCTGGTTCGCCTGTTCGGCCACCTCAAGGGCCCGCTTTTGTTCCTCAGCCTCCTTCATATGCGAAATATCCGAAAAATTTTCAAGCAAAGCCAGACGGCCGTTGTAATGTATCTTTGATACGGACTTGAGGATAGGGATGATCGTCCCGTCAGCCTTGATGAATTTTCGCTCGGATCTGTCAACGATCTGGTTTTCCTCAAGGATGGGGCATTTCTGCGCCGGGCAAAAAACCTTTTGGCATTCATGTTCGATCATGAGGCTCTTCGGGCCGCCAAACATACGTACGGCGGCCGGGTTGACGTCGAGGATCTCGCGCGTCTCCGCGTCTATGATGGCAATGCCGCTTTCGACATTTTCCCATATCGTTTCAAACTGGTCCAAAGCGCTCAAGTTCAGCGCGTGCTCCACCCGCGCGGTATTGATCGTCCGGACAAGGCAGTTCATCGGGATATTCACGCCCAGCGCGATCCTTCTGGCCATGATGTAGCAGGTATCGGCGCCGCACGCGCCGCAGTCGATATTCCGTTCCTCCTCGCTGTACTTGTCGAGCAGTTTGAAGGCGATGTTGATGTCCGCCTCCGTGATTTGAGTGAAAGAGATATGAATCGGCGCGTATTCACGCATGAACCGGGCAAGTTCGATCTTTTTGTCATATGCCGCGAAGACAGGCTCGAAACTCTCCGCCAGGGCCGGTTCGGCTGCCGTTTGCCCGCCGCCTGACGCGGGCTTGTCTTTTTCCGCGTCGCGCATGAGCGATGAACACGCAGAGCTTACAACGCAGCCCTCAGCGCAATTCGTTACATAAATGATATCGGGAAGGGATTCTGTTTCGGCGCCGCTTATCGCGTCCAGCGTTTCGTAGACATTGTTGCTTTCAGTCGTTGATACATTGTATTTGTCCCCAAGAAAGGCTTTGAGGTTCTCCCCCAGCCAACCCGGGTTCGAAAACAAGGGCTCCGGGCCGCCGTCGACGCCGTCGAAATCCGTCTCCTCTTCGGGAAAGCCGATCCCGTTCAGCTCCATATGATCAAGCAGCTTTGAGAAGGTGATGTTGTACTGCGCGAGGCCCGTCCGCTCAAACTCATCAGACATAGCGAGGCATGGCGAAAGCATGGCAATCCTGTCTTTGACGCCGCAATAATCTTTTAAATAAATAGAGGCGCACGCCGTGGGGCTGTGCACCGGAGAAAGACAGTCAAGCAGATCGTGCCTGTATTTTTCACAATAGGATACGACGACAGGGCATGACTGGATGATCACGGGCGTTGGCCTCGGGGTTTCAAAGTATCTGATATGCGCCCAAAGATATATATCTTCACCGAACGAATTGTCGTAGATGTTTTTTACCCCGGCCTTTTTCAGATACGTAAACAGCCTTTTGTAATCCGGCAAATTCATTCTGACGACGGGAGAGACGATGAGCGAGATGGGGACGCCGTTTTTCAAATCATCGAAAAAGAGCTTGGTATCGTCAACATAGTGCCTGGCCCCCGGGTTGCACGGCGCAACGCATCTGCCGCAATTGATACATTTTTCCTGGTCAATCGTGACCTTGATGTTGCCTTCTTCGTCCTGGTGGACGATATTCGCCATTTCCAAAGGGCATTTCCGTACGCACTTGTTGCAGCCTGTGCACAGATCAAGATTTGTCCGTATGATTTCTTTCATATGTTCCCCACGTTCACCCCATCAGTATCCCGCAACATCTTACAGCCCTTTTGCCGACAAATGATATAACTTCAAATATCATAGCACTAATCCTAAAAAAAGTCAGTGGGTCGGTTCCTTTGCGCGGTTCAGACAGATGAAGATCCCCACAGCGCAGAGCGCGGCGAAAATGACAAAGGCGATATGCAGGTTTTGCACATAGAGTGCCTTTGGCACATCAGCGAGCTGCCTCTTCCCGATGATGAAATTGGTCACGATAGTGATGAGGGCCATGCCGATGACCTGGCCCATGGTCCGCGCCGTGCTTTGGACGGAACTGGCGACGCCGAAATCCTTCGGTTCGACGCTCGACATGACAGTGTTCGCGTTTGGGGACGAGAAAAGGCCGAAGCCGAAGCCGACGACGATCAAGCCCGCTATGAGTTGCCAGAGCGGGGAGTCCACGCCGATGAAGACGAAGGAGAAAAGCGCCGCGGCGGTGAAAGCCATTCCGGCCGCTGCGAGCATGAACGGCGAACGGCGTTCCGACAGCCTCCCGGAGAGCGGGGCTACGATCGCCATGATTACGGGCTGGGTGATGAGGATGATCCCGGCGATATTGGCCGGGTACCCTTTGACGAGCTGCAGATAAATCGCGAATATATAGCCGACCGCGTATGTCGCCGCGTAATTGAACAGGGCCGCGAGGTTTGCGCGCAGGAAAGGCGCGTTGCTTCTGAAAACCCGGATCTGGAAGATTGGGGCTTTGCTCCGCGTTTCATAGCGCAGGTAGATGAGCAGCAGTACAAAACCGCCCGCGAGGCAGGCATACGACAGGATGTTCTGGCCGAAAGCCGTGAAGCCGTAGAGGAAGACGATGATGGCGCAGACAAACAGGAGGACGCTCGCGGGATCGATACCCCCTTCGGACTGAGAGGCCGGCCTCCCCGCTTCTTTTGGCAGTTTCAAAAGCGATATGATAAGGGCGACGACGGAGAGCAGGGCGATCAGGTATTGTACGTAGCGCCAGCCGAAAGCGCCCGTGAGCAGGCCGCCGAGCACAGGCCCGCACGCGAGGCCGATATAGACCATCGACACATAGATCCCTATGACCCGCCCGCGCTTGTTTTTAGGCCAGGCCGCGATGAGTATCGGCATATTTGTCGCGAATATCATGGCCGCCCCCGCGCCCATGATTATGCGGAATATGATGAACATCGCCATCCCGTGCGAGAGCGTCACCAAAAACGAGGTGGCCGCGAAGATCGCGACGCCGAGCATGAATACGGTCCGTTTGCCGCGGATGTCCGCGATACGGCCGAAAGGTACGGAAAGCGCGACCGTCGATATCATATAAGCGGAGACGATCCATGTCAGCGTCGTGGCCGCAACCCGGAACTCCGAGCCGATCATGGGTACGGCTACATTGAGCGCGGTGCCGGCGAACGGCACTAAAAAATTCGATATCAAAACTACGATCAGGATTGCCCTGTTTGTTTGCCCCTGCCTATTGTCCATTGCACTGCCTTTCCCAAAATACCCTTGCCGACATTCTATCACTTATGCCGCTTGCCGGGCCTTCGCCCGCGCTTGTACATCCTGTTGTTCATTGCGTTGATCCTGCCGTATGCCGCCGGATCGACGCCGGCGCCATACAGCCAGCTTGATGGGCTCTCCGCAAGGCGGTCGAATTTTCTTTGCCAGATTTTCGAGACGCCCAGCACCTGGGCGTATGCCAGGATATTGTAGTAATAGTCCGGGTTTTCCTTGAGCAGCATTTCCAAACGCGGTTTTTCCGCCGCCATCAAAAACATTTTGAACCCCAGGCACAGGCCTCTCGCGTGGACGCCGAAGCCTGACAGCCTTGCGATGAACGGCAGCGCGTTCACGATGACATAGAGCGAAGCCGCCGATACCAACGCCGATATCGTAAGCAGGATCTTACCGTCGCCGCACACAATCGTGAACATGGCCGCCCCGCCAACCGACAAAGCCAGGCAAGCGATCCGTCTTATCACTCCTGCGGCGCTTTTCAGGACGCGATCGCTCCGATAAAAGTTGGTCGCCAAAAACATCGTGATCAGTAGTGAAAACAAAACGAAAATGAACATCAGGTAAAAATCATCCTCGTATTCCCCGAATCTTCCGCTGATATTGAACAGGGGGCGCATCGGGTAAACGCCGGCGACGAAGTCTACAAACTGACCCATGATGATGAACGCTACCAGACCGACGCACATGAGAAAGAAAGAAGTCGCTACGATGGGGCTGCGCCCTTTGCGATACAACGCCCGTTCGCCGGAAAACGATTTTTTCACAAATCCGGCAGTGGATTTGACCACGGAATAGAAATTGTCTTTGAGCTCGTCGCTCGTGACCGAACGCCGTTTCGCGCCGAACTTCCACAAAGCGGAGAACATATAATGCTCATAGTCCGCGTGCCCGTCGTCGAGTCCCGACAGCCAATGCAGCACATATTTTTTGTCGCTTACGATCTCGATGTTCAAGTGCCCGTGCGAAGCCCAGTAATATATCAGAGAGGTGATGTCCCGCCCCGTGACCCTTTCGTCTATGACATAGCCCACCTCCGCCGGGTTCATCCCCTTCGGCGGATAGAACCCGATGACCGGCACGATTGTTTTTTCCTTCTTGTGAAAGAGCGCGAAAAACAGGACAATCAGCGCGGCCGCAAGCAGGGCCAGGGGGAGCGCGATATCTACCGTATTCGGCTTGCGCACAAAGCCCGCGTCCTTGAATTCAACGACGTAGCTTACGTCCTGGTTGTCAAACGGCTCGATGCTTTGCGCGGACAGCCGGTTCCCACGGGTGGTCGGTTCACCCAATATCGCGTGCTGCGCTCCGCCTCCGCCCCCATATATCCGGAGTATGTCAAACGGCGCGTTGATCGAAAGGTCGAGCCGGTCAACCCTCATTTCGGTATAATACCCCTTCATCAATTGAAGATAAAAACCAACGTCGCCCATGCTTTCACGCAGCCTGTTTTGAAGCGTATAGTTGATAGAGAAATCAACAGTCCTCCCCACATAACCGGATAGATCCAAGGCGCTAGCGCCGGCGGTCTCATGGCCACCGGGATCAATGATCTTTATGCTTTCAACTTTATATGGGGTGACTGTAAAGGGGCGAACCTGCTTTGTGAACCCTCCCTGTCCATCGCTTACATAGTAAGCGATAGCTTTGTCTTTTTTGACCTGATCGCCTATGCCTTTGAAATCTGAAAGCGCGCGGTCGAAAACGAGCGCCTTGTTGACCTTCGCCGTATAATGCTCCTCGACCGACATGACCCCGTATTTGTCGA
>Ga0123357_10006449_pt1 | contig 14326 bp, 16 predicted proteins | sample TergutEmb28metaG_FD_89873 | JGI IMG/M metagenome (GOLD analysis project Ga0123357, IMG submission 89873) | Embiratermes neotenicus P4 segment gut microbial communities from Petit-Saut dam, French Guiana - Emb289 P4 | ecosystem: Host-associated > Arthropoda: Insects > Digestive system > Gut ...
CATCAAGTCGACTTACGGCATCGCGGCGGGTGTCGCGCTCGCGACGGCAGGCGTCGCCGGCATACTGATCGGGACAACATACAATTTTTATCCCATGATCGGAACCAATTACTTAATCATTTCTTTTGGCGTCGTAGTGATCGGCGGCATGGGCAGTATCATGGGGACTATGGTGGCCGGCTTTATCTTCGGGCTGGCACAGCTCATAGGCGGCGCGTTCCTCGGGACGAGCGTGCAGATGCTGGCCGGATATATTGTCATCATTATTATGCTGATCCTGCGCCCGCAGGGCCTGTTCTCGAAATAACCAATTATTCCTTCAAATATTTGCCTTGCCTGGCATAAAACCCGCTCAAAATCCGAATATTTCGGATAATACAAACAGGCCCAGTGAAAGGAATGGTCACCATGAAGGCTATCAAAAAGGGGACGATCGCGCGCATTGTTGTTTTTGCCGTAATCATCGCGATTTTGTACATACTACCGTCTATGAAATTCAGCAATATAAACAACATCCTGCGTATCTTGCTGCAAGTCGCCATGTACTGCACGCTTGGGCAGATGTGGAATTTTATGAGCGGTTACACGGGGATGACCTCGCTCGGCCACCAACTGTTTATCGGGCTGTCAGGCTACAGCGTGGCGGTATTCACGGCGATGTACAAATTGCCGTTTTGGATGGGGATGATATTTGGCGGCCTTGTTTCGACAATGGTGTCCATGCTGCTGTCGGCGCTCTTATTCCGCATGAAAGGCATGTATTTCGCCATCGCCACATGGGTGACGGCTGAGGCTATGGCAATCGTGTTTTCCGCTTGGAAATATGTAAAAAGCGGCTCCGGGATGACCATAATGGTTAAGCCATACCCATCGACGAGCGATATATACCTGATGGCTGTTACGCTCGCGATTCTTGCGATCCTCGTGGTCTATCTCGTTCTAAATTCGCGCACGGGCCTCGGATTGACCGCCATGCGTGACGATTCGGACGCCGCCGCAAGCGTGGGTGTCAACATTTTCCGTTCCCGGCTCACCTGCTATATGATTTCGGCTTTTATTACCGGCCTTGTCGGAAGCCTCTTCTATCTGTACCAGGGAACCATTTTTCCCAATCAGGGATTTGGAATAACATGGACAATCGCGGCTGTGTTTATCGTGATTATAGGCGGGATCGGCACGATATCGGGCCCGATTCTGGGCGCCGCCATCTATGTGGCGCTGGATGAGTTTTTGTCGAAATACACGGGTTGGTCCATGATCATTCTCGGAGCCATAGCGATCCTTGTGATTCATGTGATGCCGAACGGGGTGCTTGGGACCCTTGAGAGAAAATTTGGATTCGAGATTTTATCCTCCCGCCGGCATTTACATGATTTGGAGTCTGTACAAAAATAGCGATGTATGTACGTATGGATAATCTGTTGGAAAGCTGCATCCTTTGCCCGCATCACTGCTCAGTTAACCGCCTCATGGGCGAGCATGGTTATTGCGGGGCCGGAAAAGACGCCAACGTTGCCAGGGCCGCTTTGCATCACTGGGAAGAGCCTTGCCTTTCCGGGGAAAGAGGTTCTGGCACTGTGTTTTTTTCTTATTGCACTATGCGTTGCGTATACTGTCAAAATGCTCTTTATGACGGTAAAAAAGGCAAAGAGGTTTCCGACGAACAATTAGGACGGATATTCCTGGGACTTCAGGAACAGAAAGCGCACAATATTAACCTTGTCACACCTTCGCACTATCTTCCGCAGATAGTAAAGGCGGTCGATTTTGCCAGGACAAACGGCCTTTTTATCCCAATCGTCTATAACACAAGCGGTTACGAGACTGTTCAATCAATAGAACTATTGAAAAGTTCAATCGATATTTTCCTTACTGATTTCAAATATTTTGACGACAGTTACGCGCAAAAATATAGCGGCGTCCCCGCCTACTTTAAGTATGCCTCTTCGTCGGTCGGGCAGATGGTTAAGCAAACCGGTCCCGCGATATTTGATGAAAACGGTATCATGCAAAAAGGGGTGATCATACGCCATCTTTTGCTGCCCGGTCTTACCCGGGACAGCAAAAACGTTATCCGCTATTTATACAAGACTTTTGGAGACGACGTATATTTAAGCATTATGAACCAATATACGCCGCTTAAAAGTGTCAGGGACTACCCCGGACTTAACAGTACAATAGATTCCTCCGACTACGATTCCGTCGTGGATTACGCGCTGTCCCTCGGAGTAAAAAACGGTTTTATCCAGGAGGAAGGTACGGTCGGCGAGAGCTTTATTCCCGAATTTGGCTATACGACGCGATGTGACGCTTGATCGCGGCGTCTCCCACGCTTGCTTTTACGATGTTGTTTGCACCGGGATGATTCTCTTGCGCCGCGAAGCGAATCATGTCTCGCACTCTCCAACATGCTATTTTTGCAAAATGTAAACCAAGCTTTATAAGAAATATATTTTGTAACAACGGATGACCAACCTCTTCTGTAAATTTCCATTGGATGATTATTGTGCAGTCGAAGACCCATTGAATCATGGTTGAGATCCACCAGCTTATGGAGCAGATTCGCTCACCTTATTTACTGCGATATCCAAAATATATTCATGGGGAACGTAGTTGACAAAAGAGGTGGTAGAAATCTACTGTCGAAGCTTCTGTAGTTTATCGGTGAATCTATTAGTCAAATCGGCTGGGTCTGGTATCCTTAAGTTGGTGAATCGACTACCGTGAAATAATCATTGGATAGCCAGTGATGGATATGCCGGTCATCATATTGCTGCCTGCACTGCATATCTACTGCATATCCGGGAATATATACAATAGAAGATTGCAAATGTGAGTAAGAAAACAGCAAAAAGAAAGAGTTGTGAGCAAGAGTAAAGTCATATCCATCGGCATGCATTGCCGATGGATATGACTTTACACATAAGTTACAACATAGCGTAGTCGTATTATCCTGTATAAATGATAACGTGAAGTCCCTGTCCGGTTTGATTTTTTTAATGGCATGGAGACTGCTGCCTGCTGGGTGAGCACTTTGCTTGCTTAAAGTTTTTCCCGAAGAATTGTTAGTATCCCATATCTTTTTTCTATTAAATATCCTATTACGATTACAGTCCAAAACAAGACAATGTATAAACCCGCAAGAACACGTAGTACGGATAGTTGATAATAATATATGTTCAAATTCATGTTGTCAAGGGTAAATGTCCAATCTCGCAAAAATTTACGATATTGCCCCGTAACGGCCCGCGCTTGCCGATTGGAGGCGTATTTATTGAAAATCCTATGTTTTTATGCTATAATGCTAACGCATTCAGGTCACCAGAAATAAAGCAGGTGAGGTTGTGCTTCGGATTGCCATCTGTGATGATGACATAGGATTTTTAGACAGCTTTTCCAGAATGATTACGAAATCATTTACAGAGGCCGGACGGCAAGTGCAAGTTTCTGCGTTCTCTGATGGGAAAAGCCTGATCGAAAAAGTGGAAAAAGAAAAACAATTTTTTGATATTGTTTTTTTGGACGTTGAAATGCCAGTCGTCCACGGCTTCCAAGTGGCTCAAAGGCTGCGCGAGCTGAACGCAGCCTTTATTTTGCTATTCACAACCTACATAGAACACAAATCACGTGAAGGCTACCTATACGGAGCCTTTCGTTATGTTTTCAAGAATAATCTTGCAACTGAAATCAGCGAAGCGGTGTCAAGTATTATCAAAAAGCTGGATGATTCAGATATTGCCGAAGAAAAAATTACTTTCAAATATAGAAATTCGGGGGTTCTGGAAGACCTAACACTGAAAAAGAATGATATTATTTTCATTGAGATCGAAAAGACAAGGCGCGTCATTCTTAGAACGATACACGCTGAATATGATGTGCTGGTGAAGCCGTTATCGGAGTACGCCAAGTTACTTACATCGCCGATTTTTGTGCCGATTATGCGTAACTACTTGTTGAATTTCAATCATGTGGAGAGCATCCATAACGGCTTCTTCATGCTGACGGGTGGTTTGACGGTGCCGCTGGGCGTTAATCGCGAAGTCAAAAAGGCGTCGATGGAGAAATATTTGCGGTTTTTAGAGGGGAGGATTTAAGTGACGGGCGAACTGATTCTTATGCACTCGCTGATCGAAGTGCTGATTATGGTATTGGTCACTTGTATTCAAACATTCTTCTATTACAAGACTATCGGGTTCAATGAGAAGTGGCGGGGCCGCCGCCTCATACTGGTCATGCTGTCGTTCAGCATCATCGTGGCCATACCGAGCATGATTACGATTAACGTTCCAAAATTTATAGAAATCCCGGCGGGGCTTATTTTCTGTTTGGTTATGATCTTGTACCCGGTCTTTTTTATGGGGAGCGGGCGTAAAGAACGGCTCTTTTTCGGTATTGTGAACTTTGCGATGTATATGTTTGCGCTCACGTTCGATGGGGTTGTGTTTAACGCAATCATTAAAATGCTGTCAAACATACAGGTGGTCTCAACTTTTTATGAAATACATATTGTACACGGGCCGGTCTGGCTGGTGGGTTTGCTGATGTTTTTGCCGTTTTTTGTGATATACGCCCTACTGGTGCTGATAATCACGCGGCTCAGCACCACGGGCAGACGTTTCATCCCGCGCCAATACTGGCTGGGCATGATGATCGGGTTTACAGCTGTCGTGGCCGCGTTGGTCGTTGAAGAAAACTTGGGTTCTTGGATTCGGGATCCCAACCAAATTTTTCACTATGTTATGGTTGGGTCTCTCATTCTTCTGGTCGTTTGGCTGCTGCTGTATTTCATTTTCTATTTCGTCTGCCGGTATTTCTCAAAAGCTGCCGAAGCTGATATACTGGCGGTTCAAAATGAAATGATGGAGCGGTACATATTGCGCAGACAGGCGTCGGACGAGCGGATAAAAATTCTGAGCCACGACCTAAAACACAGCTTACTCCAGTGGCGTGCGCTGGCGCAGGAAAAGGGAGACGCAAACGCGCTACAAAGCATTTCAGAATATGAAGGACAATTATCATCATCCTTGCTGGTCAATGTCGCGAATGAGAGCGCAAACGCTATAATCAATCAGAAAGTTTGGGAAGCCGGACAGGAGCAAGTGGAAATTCAGATTGACGGGACTTTTTACGAAGACCTATGTATGAGTAAAATGGACTTATGCTCGCTGCTGGGTAATTTATTAGATAACGCCATTGAGGCCGCGGCACAGATAGAAACTAATAATTTGCGTCGCGTTAAGCTGTCGATACGGCGCAAGGGAAATTTGCTGATTCTGTTGGTAGAGAACGGCTACAAATTTAAGCCTGTGATAGAAGATGGGGGATTCGTGACGCGCAAGAAGGACAAAGACAGCCATGCAATCGGTACGTTAAGTATTCGATATATAACCGAAAAATACGTGGGCATTGTCCGCAATTCTTATGAGGATAATTGGTTCAAGGCAACTGTGATGCTGTGCGGGTATCGGGATGATCAGCCGAATGTATTTTCAGACGAAAAATGAATTTTCGCACAGAAATATACACAGGCGACAGAAAATCATATACAATTTTTCCGTTGCTGATTTGAGACAGCAAATCGAAGGAGGATGTCATAGTGATCAAGGAGATTTTCAAGAACAAATTTGGAGAAATCCGGAGTGGATGGCCGATATTAGCGGGAGTGGTACTTCTTTTTCTTGACCCATTCCTCCTTGCGCCGTTAATAGGCGCTTCCGATTACTCCGGCGTCGTTAGAAGAGTGCTGCTGATTGCAGGAGTATTGCTATTATTCCATCTATTTTACAAAAGGCCGATTAAGCAGTTGGGCCTTTATAGAAAACATTGGGGGAGACAGTTAGCACTGGGGATACTGTTTGGCGCAGTATTCATGTCGTTGTTAATCGCATTGCTATGCATTACAGGCACGGTTCGACTGACTGACTTCAATTTGGCCGGGTTCGCTGACGCAACATTTTGGAGCGGGTTGATTCTTTACATTTTCATAGCCTGCTATGAAGAATTAGTGTATCGTGGCTTTTTCATGACTGCACTAAAAACGACCCGTAATAAATGGGTAATTGCCCTTGTGTCGGCTGTCATTTTTGGCCTAACGCATCTTTTGGACGGTGGCGCAACCATTCTTACGGTGGTTAATATTGTGCTGATTGGTCTACTGTTTGCGTATATGTTTATAAAGACAGGCAGGTTATGGCTCTGTATAGGATTCCATTTGGGTTATAATTTCTTTGAGCGTAGTTTAATGGGCGGAGGTTACAACTCTGTAGCGCAAACGCCATTGGTTCACGCCGCGTTGAGCGGCCCAGACTGGCTGGCCGGCGGAGCGTTCGGTATTGATGGTAGTGTAGTCTGTACGGTGCTTATTTTGCTTGGGTTTGTGTTCGTGCGGTTTTGCATTAAGCCGTTCGGAAAAGAAGAAAAATTCTGGAGTTTTGACAGCGATATGCCACTGACAAGAAATACATAATTGGCTTCTACGGCAATAGTTTTTATTGCCATGCGGAAGAATTGTGGCCCCGTAGAAACCACATAAAATCCACGGTAGACGAATGTGTCATTGTTAATGATGAACGGGCGGCAAATATTACCCACCGCCCGCATCATCATTCCCTTGAAGTGTTTTCAGATTTCCATACCAAAGGATAGCGTCCGCTCCGGCGTAATATCGCGCATTAGGTTTTCCGCGCCGCGCCGCAGGGCCTCGACGTTTTTCAAATCGTCGTTCAGCTTGTAATACTCGTCCACAAGGGTATACCGTTCGGCCAACAGTTTTTCCTTCTCGGCCCTCCATTCCTTTTCGGGAATCTTGCCGTAGCCGTTCAGGTTGGCTTTGAGGTAGGCCGAAGCGGATTCGTACTGACCGATTTCGTCGGCGTGTTTTTCACGATAGGCAGCCTGTTTATTTGCGGCGGCTTCATACTCTTTTGTGGCTCTGCTTTTGGTGAATGGGTTGAGACTGTTCAAAACGGCGGTGTCTTTTTTCGGTGTAAGGGTTTTGTATTTGTTGTAAACAGCCTTGTGCTCGTTGTAAATATCCACCTGCGCCAAATGCTCGTTCAGCTTCTTTATACGGCGCTCTTTGGTTTTCACGTTCCCTCCGAGGTCGTACTGCCGCTGATAGAGTTCCGTCACCTTATCGGCAAGCTGTTCCGGGTTTTTGATACCGTTCTCTTGCAAGAATACAAGAACCTCCGCCGTCCTTTGCAGACCGGCGATTTTCTTCCACCGGGATTTCATATCCTGCGCGGCGTTGACGGCGTTCAGCATATCGCTGAGAGCCGGAGCGCCGGTAATCGGCTGCGCGATAATCCAGTCCTTCACTTTCTTGATACGCGCCCGAAGTTCGGCCATCTTTTGATTGGTGAGAGTGATTTCGCGGTTCCTGTTGCCGAGCTCGGTACGTATGCCGCGCTTCTCCATTTGAGAAGCCGCCGCGCCCATATGGACGGTCGGGATTTTATCAATCCCTTGTTCCGCATAGCTACGGTGGTCGATGCTATGGTCGAAGCCGAGCCGCTTCAATTCAGCGTTCGCCATATCCCTCCAAGCCTCTCTCCACTTATCGGCGTTGCCCCGGTCGTTCCAGTCGGTGGATGGTATGGAGCGGCATTTATATTGCCGCTTTACCGAGTCGTAGATTTTCTCCCCGCGCTCGTCCAGGATGTATTCTTTCTTCTGCTTACCGCCCCATTTTCCGTCAGGCTCAATTGGGCGCATGGTCAGCATGATATGGGCGTGGGGATTTCCTTTTCCCGTATCGTGCAGGCAGAGGTCGGCGCACATACCGGCGTCCACAAAAGTCTTTTTTACATACGCGCGGGCAAGAGCGATGTTTTGCTCTTTCGTAAATGCGGCGGGCAGGGTGATGTTAATCTCCCGCGCCAGTTGTGAGTTTTCCGCTTTCTCGATTTTCTCCACGGCGTTCCATAGACAACTATGATTAATAAACCGAGTTTGTCCATCGTATCATCGACTTTTCGATCTTTCACTTAATATTTGGGAAAAGAAAACCAGCGGGCTTTGCATATGTCTTTTGCATCGTCCGCTGGTTTTTTCGCCACTTCTTAAGGCTATTTACATGCGGTTACAGTGTTCGTTTGCATGAGGCGGTTATCCCAGTCGCCATTTCTCCCGGCCTGGAACGTAACATATGCATAGTATGTTTTTCCGATAGTTCCCGGGTATGTAATGCTGCTGCCGTAGAAAAATGTATTATATGCCATCATTCCGGATGTCGTCGTGCTCGAATACGTTTTAACCAGTGAGCCGTTCTCATAAATTGTTACTGTTACGGCGCCGATCTGGTCCATTGTGTCGACACCCAAGATTTGAAACCAAGCAGTCACATTGCCATTGCTGCCCGCAGACATACTAACGCTGTAGGAATCGATATAATAACTTCCTCTTGCTAAAGCTATAGGGCAGATCAGGCATAGGCATAGCATAATAACTAAGGAAAATGAAACTATCCGGAATGGTTTTTTTACTGATTTGATCATTAATTCTCACCTTTCATAAATTGAGTTTATGATTGATTTTGCGTCATCCACGGTGAAATCGCCCGAAATACTGCACTCATAATTCTTATTAACCCATACAACGCTGACCTTGTCTTCATTTGCCATTATATGATGCTCAATATTGTTGCGCTTATACAGAACATCGTTTTCGCCGCTCTTTTCATGAAGAACAATATTTATATCATTATGCGCAACGACTTGAATAACAATGCTCTGTTCCCCATCCTTAAAATAGGCTGCAAAAGACACCTGTGTGGGCATATCAAAAACGGAAAAGTCAGTTAACTCAAAACCGTCAGGGAGCCATGCGGGAGCAACCGGATCTGTAATCCCATGGTTTACTAGAGCGTCATGCAAGCTCTTTAGTCTCTCATTGATTTGCGGCGGAGTATTTTCAGCAACAAACCCAAAAGTCTCTCTCGTCCTCTGTATGAGCGAACTCCAGAATGAACCGCCAAAAGCAAATGTTACAAAGACGGCGGAAAGAATTACTACTGTAGCGGCGGCAACACCAAGTCGTAGCAGGCGTCCCCGCCTGCGGTGGTTTACGGGTTTGATATCGCTAACTGTCTGCTTTGAATTATCGGGATAATTGGGCGGCAACGGGAATGTTTCTTCTCGTTCCGAGTAATGCAGTTGGAATTCTTCCCAAGCAGCGGCGCCATCCAATTTCTGCAGACCTTTGAGTTCCCTATAGGCCCCCAGCATCTCTTTTAGCGTATCTAAATCAATGGTATCCTCATAAAAAGCATAATCCATAAGTTTTTCCAGTTCTTCTGCGCCGCAAGATAGGTTTCTTGTACTGCATCCTGGGCACTGTTGATATCACGAAGCCTCACTTTAGCAAAGTTGAGCAGAAAATCATATGTTTCATTAACAAGTTGCGAAAGAAAATCGTTATCTTCTTTGCTCACGCTCAAAAACTACACACCTCGAATACTACTTAGCAAACAGTGAAAAATAAGAAGAGCAATCATTGGAATTATTGAAACAGAAGCCTTGATGGTTTGAAAATGCTTTATTTTTCCAGCTTGATATTAGATGGGAGCAATTCTCTAATGTCAACTTTCAAAGCTTGCGCAACTATCGCGACTTCATAATCTTGCGCCAGCCTGTGCTGGCCTTCAAGCCTCGATAAGCTCGTTGCGCTGATATCCATGCCTAATACCTGCAACCGCGTGAGCAGCTCTTTTTGCTTCATGTCTTGCTCCTCGCGGATTTCTACGATCTTTGCTCCGATAATATTCTTCTTTCCAATTTCCTGAATTCGTGGTTTTATATTACGAAAGCTCCATTCGTCACGGTTTGACATAAGGATTGTAATTTGAAAGAAGAAATTTATAATGCAAATATCGGAGTAAAAATAAATAATTACTCCGATATTCGCAGTTTGTTAATTTTGGTGCGCGAACTGTTGCTTGATCCCTTGCCATATCAAATCGCGCGCTGCCAATTAGTGCAGTTGTAAATAATACACCCGCGCCGGGCGTAGCTACAGAAGAGGGACTGAATACTCAGCCCCTCTTCTGTAGAATCAATTCTAAGTTTTGTCAATGAGCATGACCATTTCTGGAATGAGTCGGTTAGGCGTAAGATTACCGCCATAGCTAAGCTCATTGCACTTCATTTGCGTGGATCCCCCTCCATCAAGGAAAATGCCATCTACAACAGTGCCGCTGCCGATACTTTTCTTTATTGCATCTCGAAATGCCAGCGCAGTGCAAGTTGAAATCGAGACCACTAGCCAGATGTTTCCGCCAGTACCATAAACCAAACCGGTCCTGTTTTCGCCTCCAGTAATATTTGGCATATTTTCATCACCAGCCAATTTTTTGAACTGATTATCATCTGTAATTTGTAACCACATGCTGATGCCGCCTTGTGCCCAAGAGCCGGTCCAGCTTTTTACGGAGATTTCACTTGCATATTTTGTAACTACAATTTGGTATTTGCTATCTGCATTGTCCCAAACCAAAGTGCCGCGGGCATAATCGCAATTATACCATCCAGAATTGAAATCGTTATTTCCATTCTCGCCAACTCCAACCCCATTTGCCACGGCAATGGACAGCAGATTTTGGCTTCCGAGGTTAAAGAATCCGCCATTCACACCAAAATTAGTGCTGTTAGGAATTGTCTTTGCAGGTTTTAGGTAACAGGGTCTAACGTTTCTCGGAGAGGTTTTAATGTATGCCAGTTTTACGCCGTTACTAGCCGTTACCGTGCCATATGTATGATTTACCGCCATGATAAAAACTCCTTGTCATTTTATTAAGCTAATTTGCCGGCAATTAACTCTGACATATAAAGAGTCAAATTTGCTCATTTTGTAAACCATACAAAAATTATTTTCAAATACTGAATTGCGCCTTACCTGATCCTGTCAAAAATGACGATGCTTTCCTGCCTTGTAACCGCCCCTCCGGGATCGAATGTCGGCGCCGCCGCGCTTATGCCGCCCATGATCCCATTTGCGCTGACAAAATTTATCCCGTCGCGCGCCCAACTGCCTGCGCTGTCCATATCCACGAAGCCGGAGGCTGGTGGGTCGCTGACATCCATCCCGATCACCTTGCATACCCTCATAATCATCACCGCCGCCTCCTGACGGGTAAGCGGCCCTTTTGGTGCGAACAATCCGGGGACGGTTTCAGCCGGCGCCTTAGTGCCGTTGGTTATTCCGAGGGCATATACCGCTGATATGTCCATGTCGTATGTATCAGAAAATATTCTATTACCAAGGGATAGAACCCGTTCGCCCAATACGTGCTCCATATCCTTATAAAAAGCATATTCGATGAACTTTACCAGCATATTGCAAAACTCCTGCCGGGTGATGTTCTTATTGTAGTCGCCCTGGATGTCAAGCGGCACAAAACCCTTTCTCACTGCGCTGCCGATCCCCGCTTTTGCCCAACCGGCGGCGGTATCCAGGTTAGGTGCGGAAGTCCTTTGCGAGCCGAACCAAAAAAGAATCAGCCGGTCCTCGTCCAGTCCGGAAATAGCCGTTTTATCCGGCAGATAATTACTTTCGCAGCGTAGAACTGTCATCGCTGTGTTATTGCTCAAATCCAATCCCGTTAGCAGGTTGTAGTTGCAGTAAAGCGATTCAAGCGCCGTGTTTTTGCTTACGTCCAGGTCGACCAATTGATTAAAATTGCACTTTAGGTAGTCCATCAAAGGGTTTTGGCTAACATCCAATTTTGTCAATTGGTTACTGTAGCAGCCAAGTTGTCTCAGCCCTGTATTTTTGCTAACATCCAGTTCTGTCAGTTTGTTGCAGCCGCAATCAAGCTCTTCAAGTTCTGTGTTCCTGCTTACATCCAGTGTTGCCAGTTTGTTGCTGAAGCAATAAAGATACGTCAGCGCCGCGTTTTTGCTCGTATCCAAGTCTGTCAGTTGGTTGTAGTAACAATCCAGCCTTTTTAGGGCGGTGTTATTGCTCACATTCAGATCGGTCAGCCGGTTGTAACAGCAATCGAGCGATTGCAGAGCTTCGTTTTTGCTCAAGTCCAGCTTGGTAAGTTGACCGCCTATACTGCTAAGTGATCGTAACCTTGTATTTTGGCTCACATCAAATTCAGTCATCTGATTCCCGCCGCAATAAAGCTCTTCCAACGCTGTGTTTTTACTCAAATCAAATTCATTCAGTTGGTTATCGTTGCAATTTAACACCCTCAGCCCGGTATTTTTACTGGTATCCAAAACGGTTAGCAGGTTGTTGTCGCACCATAGTTCTTCCAGCTTAGTGTTTTTACTTACATCCAGTTCTGTAATTTGATTTTGGCTGCATTCAAGAATTTCCAAATTAGGATTTTTGCTCACATCCAATTCAGCCAGGTTATTATTCCGGCAGTTAAACTCTGTCATCGCTGTGAAGTATTCGATGCCTGAAACAGAAGATACATTTAAATATCCTACCCACAGCCTCTTAACATCGGCAACATCGGCTTTCGTTATTGCCCCTGTCGGCTTGCTGATGCACCGCCTCACCGCAGCTTCAAAGTTTGGGTCTGGGAAGTAGATAATGTCGCTTGAATCGGCAAGCGCCGCAGCCGGCATGAGCGAAAGCAGCAGAAATAGCATAAGCGCGAGTGACATAATTCTTTTTTTCATAAGTGCCCACTTCTTTCCATATTGATTTTGTAGTAGATATACCAAGAAGCCGTTAAGGAAACGGCTTATTTTTTTTAGTTGGTTTACATACTCCGCCAAAATTGCTCTTTATTTATTTGAATCATAAAGGCTGTGAAAGCAGGTGAATAACGGCCATGTTCAACAAGAAAAACAGATACCTTCTGGCGGCTGCGCTGTTGGTGCTTGTACTGTTCTGCGTGTATTTCGCGTACGCGCTCAGCACGGCAATGGTACAGGAGAAGTTCACGGACCGGAAACTTGAGGCTGACCTCATTTGCGATGAGATCGATGATTTCCTCATCCTTGACAATGACTGGGGGAGCTATGACTATCAATCCGTGCTTTCAAAGATGGTCTCACAGATCGATGCCACGGTCACCTCTTACGCAGAACTGTTTGACGAGGGTTTGGCCAGCGTCTCCGTACGCACCCCCCTGTTCAATGAAAGGCCGTTTGATCCAAAAGACTACCCTGGGTTTTTAGAGGCGATCGGGCACAACGAGCGCGGCGACATAGCTATCAGTGTTGGAGGCGGGGGCGGGGCCCCGGCGTATACCCAGTATATGTATTTCAGGTGGGTCCCGACTGACAAAACGCTTAGCAACCGTATGCTGGTCGTTGTCGGGGTTTCAAAGTACTCGCTCAACAACGGCATACCGCCGCTTATCGAATACGGCGCCGTGGCGCTGATCATTGTTTCATCCATATTCATTATCGGCGCGACGATATTGTTCTGCAAGCTTCGCGACAAATATGCGGGGGGATAGGAAACGTGGATAAGAACAACATATTCATAGCCCTTGGGACTGCCCTGATAGCTGTTTTTGGCTCGTGCGTAAAATGGCTTAACTTTGCAAACAGCGAGCACAGGAAAGTCATGGCGTTTGTCAGCGAGACGGTCAGCGCGGCGTTTACCGGGTTCCTGGTTTATTGCCTGTATAAATGGCTCAATATTAATATTTACATCTCCTTCGCCCTGGCCGGGATCATAGGATATCAGGGCACAAAAGGCGTGGATCAGCTCGCAAAGATCATAATGAAGAAAGCAGGTTTCGACAGCGATGAAAAGAAAGACGAAAAAAAGGGATGAGGTGAGCACTGTGAAAAGTTTATGGGAAAACCTTGCGAATCTTTTAAAGGTCAAGACGATGGTCACCCTATCGGCAATCTCCGTATTCATTATTTTGGCGTTGCGGGGCGTAATCTCGGGTGAGAACGTGATGATGGTCACGACCACGATAATCGCGTTTTACTTTGGCACTGTTTCGGAAAAACATCACAACGATGATGACAAGTGAGAAATTGACCAAATCATTATATGCCATTTTTTCGCCAAATGCACATGTTTCATGGCGTCCCGGTTGCGTATGCCTTTAGGGCTTATTCCCCTGTCATATATTTTTTCAGTTTCTTCAACGCTTTCATTTTTGCTTGGTGTATGTTTTGCCTTGTTTTTCCGTTCATGCGGGCAAGTTCAGTCTCGGTGTATCCAAGAACAAAGATTCCAGATAAAACGCTGTATTCGTTCGCGGTCAGCAAAGCCTTAATTAGGCGATTGCGAAAGTCAGGAGAAACAACAAAAAACAGCGAGAGGAACGAACAAACATAGGGCGAGGTCACCTGCAATGGCTACAAACTGGCGAAAATGTACGGGACCAAGGGTGAGCAGG
>Ga0123357_10006450_pt1 | contig 14325 bp, 6 predicted proteins | sample TergutEmb28metaG_FD_89873 | JGI IMG/M metagenome (GOLD analysis project Ga0123357, IMG submission 89873) | Embiratermes neotenicus P4 segment gut microbial communities from Petit-Saut dam, French Guiana - Emb289 P4 | ecosystem: Host-associated > Arthropoda: Insects > Digestive system > Gut ...
CTCCTGAAGATGGTCGTATTAACGGCCGAAACATGTTGAGCATTGAATGAACATTGAATAAAATAATAAAATAAGTGGCATCAAGTTGGTTTTCTCTTTACTCAACTATCAAGATAATGCACGACTCCATAAACATATGAATTGAATCATGTTTTAACATAGTCTACAGTGACAGGACAACTACATTCTCGTGTTTTACGCATTCTCCACAACCTGTAATTTCAATATGCGAGATAAGGGTATCTTATCTCTTATCGTAAAGTGTTCAGAGATGGCGCGACAGGTTTCATTTTTAAGCGAAGTCTACATGTTTCTAGCAACAGCGTGTTGCAAAAATCTTTGTTATTATGAACATTGTCCATCGTCTTAACTAAGTCCATGGAGCAGAGTCCTCCTAAAGAATCTAACAGTTCCTCAGATAGTCAAGAAAATTCAACGAACTGTATGCAACCCAACAGTTAATTGCAGTGTTAACAACGGCACGTCACCTGTCCCTATCCTGAACGTTCTATCACCTTGGGTTTTGTACAACACTTGTCTAAAACTGGATCTGTTCCCATCACGATATACAGGGCTAAAGGGTACTACGGTTCTAATCTACAAGGCTTCAGGTATACAGGCCTAATAGCAAACAAAACAGGTAACATAAGTATAACGTAACACTGGGACGCGTTCGCGTTAAGCTTTGTTGCGTTGAAAAGCAGTAAGTGTTGTATAATCTGAGTGTGTGTCTGTGGCCTTAGTTGTCAGGCATGCAAATCGCATCCTACGAAGAATTATACTTTCCTCTGCGGCCTGTCTGACTAAACCAAGCTTTTCCACATTATCTCATAAATGGCACGATTTTCGGGGGGCGGAGGGCGAGGGGGTGAGGGGGAAGGGAGGGGGAGTTACTGCATATATAATGTGTTTTAATTTTCTCTACAATTATGCCTGAAATATTTTTCACTCCAAGAAGAATTACGCAAGATGTTATCATAACTGTACATAGGTCTGCAAGTTGTTGTTGTCAGATTTAAATCAAAATTGAATTTTCTTGACAAATTTTTTAAAAATAATCCACTATAAATTTCATGAAAATCCGTCCGAAGGGAACAGTTCAGATATGACGAAGGTAATGATTGCTTTTCGCAATTTTGTGATAGCACCTAGAAACTCAAATAGCGAAATACCTCGTTTGTGGCAAGGAAATTGTTAAAATCTAAACGCAGATTAACGACAGATCTAACGAAATTTTCGTTTCCGATTGCCCACTTTCCTTTCAATGCCAGTCCTGCAGAACGAAACTGAAAGTGTACAAATGAAGAATTTACAGGAAATACCAACGCAGCCAAAGGAATAGGCAAAGGAATGTGACAACAATGGAGAATCCACCATTCTCTCCTGACCTGCCTCCCGCTGATTATTACTTGTTCTCTCGATTGAAATCGTCATTGAAGGGTCAGCGCTTTTGTGACGCTACTGACATTAAGAATGCAATGGAAGAGCTGAAAAGGTTTTCACAAAAGGAATATTTTCAACACCTTTACAGTTGCTTGCAGAAGAATATAGCTACACAAGAGAGCTATTTTGAAGAAAATATAGCATAAATTATTGCACTGTACTTCTCAAAAATAAAGGGATTCTGGGAACATTTCGAAGTTACCAAGTATTATTATTGGCCAATTCCCTTGACCGTCTTCAATGTCGCACTTTTCCACGTGGTTTAAAGTCAAAATTCTGCATGGATTTCTTGTCTCTTCCAACGTACCTACCTATAAGTCATGGCACTAAGGAGCAAGAATAAGGAGGAGCAATGCGAGAAGCCTAGACGGAAAAGCAGGGAGAACAGATGTGGATATGCGGGAAAAGAAGAGAAAATGCATGCAGAAGATTGAGAAAAAACAGAGAACATAAAATAAACAAAACTGAATCTACTGTCTCCGATATATAATATCTATTGACAGAACGCATCGCTCAATGCAAATGGCCTTTTGACTGCTGGGTGAATGGGTTATTAAAAATGACGGCGTTTTAAAACGACATTCAAGATTATTGACTGTATTCGGTGGAGTTTAATTACGGATTATGAACGTACTGCACACCTTTCAAAATGAACACTAAATCTCTAACGCTACAATCTAACTGTGAATAAAATTTTACGTCGTTTTTCGATGACATCCACTACGACCCTTATTTGTTTGCAAGCAAGGATGGAGTTATCGGATAGCTTACCACTGGACATAACAAACCTCGAGTCTGCTTTGAAAGACGTGTTTCAATAAGTTATGTGCACGTGATTACTGACCAAACAGATCTGCAAGAACTCGATCGAGATATTCCAGGACTAGACGCGATCACTCATATAATTAACTAGAACATGTATGTAGTCTCATACGGTGCCGATTGGTGTTGCTGTGACACCGGTCGGATGCCGAAAGTGAAACCTCGTTATCTTTAATCCTGTCCTGTCGCTATAATTACTGCGTCATCTAAACACATCGCTCTCAGTACAGACAAGTCTCCATTTAGTTCGCTAGCGTTTATTTATACGCCCAATCGTGATCAGTCTGGACAATTTTCATGCTATGCACGAACTGCTGTGGTCAGAAACACCGGACGTTCCATCGCGCATTATTTCATGTTCGAGATCAATGAGATAAAAATGCCTCACTGACGCTAAACCGTCAGAGACAACCATTCGCGCCATTTACCTTGTACATATAGGTCCATTAACATGCAAAATTTTCTTCCTCTTTTGTACTGGTTTAGTCCAACAGCTCTTCCAGCCTCATATATTCTTGTGACGCCCGTAACATTTTTGTTGATCGTCCTATATGTCTGTGAGATTGGTCCATTATTTCTAAAGAAAAAAGATTTAAGGAAAAAACAAAAATATTAAAGTTCTGATCATACTACTGTCGATATTTCAGCGCTAAATCAACAAATTCTTAATCAAATAAATAAGAAAAGAAACATAAATTACGCAAACCGACACGATGGCAAAGATAAGAACAGAAAATGTTTCTACGTATGACATATTTCAGCCACGATGCATCTCACATACCTTCTGAGTACAAAGCGACCAAGATTTTTGAGCCGTCCAAGAATCAAATAGAGCTTCGATTCCTTCGAAACCTAATATTGCTATTTTACGTACATAAACGCGTTGCTTTATGTTCCCTCTGGAATATACGTATTGTTTGTATTAGTTAATATTCAGGTTAGAGCATAACGGAAGGGAACTCGATAGTTCTTACACAACAACAACAAAAACACGCATTTCCAAAACTTAGCATAAATTTAATGCAACAGAACTAATGAAGTTCATCTTAGGAAATTAAGGCACTCTATGGTATAGAATGGGCTGAACTGCCTGACGGTACCATATGAAGGCAGATTATTATGCACACGAAAATGAAACTTCGGGTTCCACGAAGTAGATAATTACAAATGTAACTAACTAAATCTGGCTAATTAGTTAATGTCGTATTCAGAACTCGACAAATCAGAAATAGGAGAAAAGCACAAAATCCTGCTAGCTATAACACTGTTAAGGCTCCCCCCGCATGGTGTCGTTTTCACGACACTTTTACAGAAATCTAGATGTCGCTAGAATGCGGCCTGGGACTATGAGAATTTCTTTGAAAATATTTCAACGTCGCCGGGTGCGAGGATTTCAATTTTATAAATCCAGACACAGCCACAAGTGGAAGGATTTTCAAGCGACATTGCGATGCATCAATTTGTGCTTCGATTTCGGGAGTGGCAACCGGAGGGGTTGGCTATTTGAGATTTCTCAGCTTCATGACAAAGTGACCCGAAGCGTGACGTCATTGTGCTCGCGTCCAGCACTCCGGGAATCAGTTTCTGGCTATCATCCAACATTACCTACCAGTGGCGTTCAAACATCTGAAAATGAAAACTTGATGTACGCTCCCTGGGAATGGCGGCAATGCCTAAACATGTAGGAGCTAAGTAACATGAAAGAATAGATATATCGTAGAAATGTGTATTCGTTTGTGTTACCAGTTTCAGTATCTCATTAAGGTCATAAAAATTTTAATTCAGAATAATAAATTTAGGAATAAATAATTAATTTAACAACAATCATTTCAGGTTTTTTCTTGGCGAGCTGAATGGCGTAGTCGGTACAGCGACTCGCTATGGGCTGGACGGTATAGAGTTATTACCCCGATGGCGGCCAGATTTTCCGTACGTATCCATAATGACGCCGAGACCCACCCAGCTTCCTGTATAATGGTTATCTGGTCTCTTTCCCGGTAGTAAGGCGGCCGGGGCATGACGTTGAACACCAACCCTCATCTAGCACCATTATTAAATAAAGAGTAGAGCTATCCCCTATTGCCCTTCTGTGCCTTCACGGCCTGTTATATGGATCACTTTTCTTATCTTTCACCTTTCAGTTTTTCTGGCTATAAAATATCCACAGGAAAGAGCGCATGTCTCTCTTTATATGCTATGGAATAATTTCCGGATCTATTTTCAACGAATCTTTGAAGTCTGTCTTCCTGAGTTTAACTGCAACCTTTTGTCATTTAAATCCAAAAGACAAGAAGTAAGAAAAAAAGGGAAAAGACGCGAGCTCCACAATTTTTACTGTTTGACAGATATTACTGGGACGATTTAAAACGGAGTATAAGATTTGTGGGGCATCTAGCGAGTATAGAACAAAAGAGATATGTGCGACACCTTGTTGTCAGAAAGCGAAACGGAAATAAACAACTTGCGGGACCTTGACGCAGATGTAAAATTAATATTATAAAGCATCTCAAACTTTAAGGGTATGGACTGGATCCAACTGGCCTCGGATAGTACACAACGACTTCCGCTAGGGAAGGCAATTATGAAGCTTGGGGTTCAAATAGAGACGGGGAATTTTTTGAACAGACGATGGACAGCCTTCTCAAGTAGGGCCCTGCTGGACAGAGAACAGACGGAGATGACACGTGAAGAACGACATACAATAGAAGTTTCTAGCCCACGTTCACTGGAACTTTCAAGCAATGCCCGATGTTCTGAAATTCCATCATCAGTTATTATATGCGGCTACAGTCTTCCAATATTGATGTTTTTATTTGTACGACATATGCATATAAAAATCCACCTACATCTTTAATCCCTCTCACTGCTGAATTTGTAAAGAAAGGCAATAATCTACATGCAAAAATAACAGTTCATTCTGAGCGTTAGAATAATAAAGATTTGAAACATATCATCATCATCATCATTATGTTCCTGAAAGGTTAGGCGTGTTTCCTGTCCCTTGATCCTCAAGATTAAGTCGGTTCCTCCATCTCTTCCTCGGTCGTCCTATGTTCCTTCGTCCTTTTGGATTTGAAACATATACCTGGCGATATTATATTGCGTCTCTCACAATACACCCTTTACATCATAACTATGCTTTTTAAGTTTTGGCAAAATAACGGTATAAGGATAGATTTAATAAATGATGAGAGCTGATGGAATGAGGAAGGGCAGAAGATAGCTTACGTACTTTGTATGCTACCATAAAGTCCCCAGATCCAAGCAGTTACTCTAGATGGAATGAGGAAACAAAACTTTAGTTCCAAGACAGGCAGCTGTGCTGATGGGTTTAAACCTGTGACACCATGCGTTTCTTTAGCTACGTTGACAGACGGGCTGAAGGAGGTGATGTCTCGGGTAGCTGAGGTCGAGAAGGATTAAACGGAGTTGCTATGGAAGATCAGATGGCAACCCCGTGACTGCCGAGCTAGTACAACAAACGTACGCAACTATTTGAAAAGACTAAGTTTAACGGAAAGGTGTAATGGACACATAAAAGAGCAATTTCTTTACTCTGAGGAAAATTTGCTCAAATATGTTACGCTCCGATGAATACTGAGTGACTTGCTTTCGAGATGTGTGCAAAATGTGACAATAAGTCTTCAGGTACAGTGTACGCTGCTGCAGCCAAACGAAAGCAGAATTGGAAGGTATCAAGAAATTGTAGATTAACTCCTCAATACAAAATCTTGTGATTATCAGCGGATCTCTCTTCGAATTGTTGTTACAGGCGGACATCTGAACATAAACGTCAAATTTATTGTGAACATTTCCTTAAACGCTTCCTTTGACAAGCGCAAAATGATTTTTAGTTACAAAAAAATCGGTGAATAATGTTTTACGGGAACAAACTATCTACTGTGATAAACTAATGTAATCCACGAAGTTCATTCTATGTACAGTTTACAAGAACGTGACGTCAGAGATACCTACACGCTGTAAAAACTTTCTATGACAGAACGTGAGACATGCATTAAATTTTGAAGTAGAAAGTTCCTTTTGCCTATGAGGTGTCGTTTTCTAAAGGCTTCATATACATACGTGTTCAGACATTTTCAGTCACGTATGCAATTTGTTCGTTCCAGTAAAACAGTATTTAATTCACTGTCTTGCCACTTGTTTTGATTCTAATGGTGAATTGTACTTGACGTTACAGCACTCCGCTGTGCGGCTGATATTCTTGGCCCCGGGCAGCTGATGTAAGTAAAGATCTGGAACCAGTGTAATGAGAAACGACAGAAACTATAAGGTCTACTGCGTCTAACAATTTAAATTCAGAGTGGACCATAATGTCTGAAGAGAACAATTTAACAGAAATGTTGCAACACCGATTACTTCAAAGTTTGGCAACGAATATAGGATGGGGATAGTTTAATATTCACGGGGTGACTTCCAATGCTAAATTTGCTTTCTCTAGTGTTCAAACAAATGGGCATCTACCTGAAACAAGAGTGATTGTTCCATCGAGAGACCTGAAATGGGGTCAAACTATTGTTCCCAAGTGATCATGCTGCTCTTTGCACAGCTCGCATATTTCACCCAAGTCTTAAACAAATTAGTGTGGTCTTTGGAAACTCTACATTCAGCTGCGGAAGGCTCAGTCTAAATTCACAAAATTAACACTACCAATAAACTCTAATGCAAGAGCATATCCGAAGGAACGTACTGAATTCTTCCTAAACGGAATTACAGAATAATGATGAATTACTTAACAACATTTCAGAGCCGCCCTGAGAGGGGTTATCAATTTTTAAAATTCAAAAGCATCCACGAGTAGGATATAATAATACAGTTATCCGTCCAAGTGAATGGCTGGAATATTTGAAAAGGATGCCTAAAAACCATATTTGTAGAAACTGTAGCAACAAACATAACATATAACACCAAACTGCTGCATAGCCTTTTTATTTGTTAATTATTGCTCTGACATGTTTCGGACTCAGCTCTTGGCCATATTCAGAGAGGTTAAGTTTCTCGACGTGTGCAAACTGTGTGCCAACTTACGAGCTCCCTGAAGATGGCCGAGAGCTGAGGCCGAAACAATTCGGAGCAATAATTAAGAAATAAAAAAATGTGCAACAAGCTGGCGTTAAATGTTACTTACGTAATATGTACTATATTAAAAGCGTAGTAACATGGGTGGAGATGACAAAGCAGTCAGATAAAAGAAGTAACCCCAGGAGACAGGGGATTCATTCGTGATAGGTATATTAATTAAGACGTTCAATACCTATTGTGTAAAGGGAAATATGAGGATGACACATAAGGCTTCACGTATTAAACCTCAAGCATTCGGTATTTGTAACGAAATTCTAAACCCGGAGGTCCCTAATGCAAAGAATCAAATCTAAGCACTCCGACTACAGGCCTATCGCTAAACTCTTTTCCTCGTAATTGCGAATGCAAAGAATTGCAGTCAACCCCGGCTCTGTCATTACGTCTGTATTCAGGAAGCTGACCGCCATACTCCAATGGCTGTTGTGACTCGCAGGGATCCTGTCCCTGCACGCAATGCACTTGCTGCGCCAGCGAGAAAATTAATCGCCGTAACGAAGCGGCAGACTAATTCACTGCTAACTCGTTTTAATTGTCATGAATTGCAAATGCTAATTGACTTGAAATTCATCGCAACTGAAGGGGACTAGCGGTGGGGTGTAGGCGTTAATGAATTAACAGTTTACTGCTTCAAACAGATGTTGGCGGTGTCTTCAAAGAATCAAAATTGAGAACTATTTTATAAAATGAGAACTAAAAACATTTCTTATATTCCTATAAGCATAATATAAAGAATCGAACGCCACAACGTGGGAATAACATATGATATTTTTGATATGTGACAGCAAGTGATAATATGTTTGACCAGTCTGCCCTGGAAAGTGCAAAAGTACAAACCCACATATTATACTGGATAGCCAACAGGAATTCAGGAATACTGGAATCAAGAGGACTACGATGAGCTTTACGTGTTAGTAGAAAGGCAAAGATGGAATAAATAGTAAGGTTAAAACGGAAACAGTTTGCAATATGGAGAATGACACTAAATGTTGCACAAACATTTTATGATGGTAGGAGCTGGATGTAGCTGGCTCAGAATTATGTCCTAAAACGGTGTGGAACCTTCGGGTTTTGTAGGTTTCCCTTACGTGTAGGAGCAGCGTAAGACCGAGTCCCTTTTTCACACGGACTCAAATGTGTCTATTTGTACCATTCTCTGACGATAAATAAGTATACAACACTGGTGGAAAAATACGTAGACATTTTAGGAGAAAAGCCGATCCCAGTGCCACTTCATGTACCACAAACTCCGCATATGCTGCCCTCGGATTGAACATGACCTTTGCGGTGAGAAGCCGACAACCAACTGCCTGAAATGTGGTACGGTCGAATTAGTAGTTAGGTTGGTTGGCAGGAAGGCAGTAAATTAAAAACTGACCTACAGGGATTGCTATTTTTCCCCTTAATAATAAGATGACAATGACGTTACCCAATCCCGTAGCTGCAGCCGTAAAACCGAGACCTGTTTCTGGAGGTTCACGGGATGACCGGCTTTTCTGACTGAGGGAATTCACAAGTTTTAGGCGCGTTCGCAAAACTGCGAAAATAAACTACTGACTTCGCCATGTCTGTGTTTGTCTGCTCGCGCCGTCTATCCGTCCGCGCGCAACAACTAGGCTCTCACTGGACACATTTTCATAAAATTTGATATGTAAATATATTTCGAACACCTATACGAAATATTCAAGGTTCATTAAAATCGGACAAGAATAACAGGTACTTTACATGAAGACCAATATAAATGTTTCATCATATTTCGCTAATTTCTTCTTTAACCCTTATCCTGCTAACGTGGAGAATATGGTGAGCTCCTAATAATGGCAGCAAATGGCAGGTGGGATTTAATTCGGCGTTTAAAGAATTAATGAGAAATGTTTCAGGCAAAAGTTGTAGAGAAATTCGGAACACACATATTTTGTTTAATAACTTTTTTCCCCCGAAAAGCTTGCCGTTTATGAGATCATGAGGAAAAAAATTGTAGAGTCGAGCAGCTCACATATGACAATATGGCGCATGCGTATTGCATGCTGGGTACCTAAGTCTACACACATACACACAAAATATGTAATACTTATAGCTTTTCCACTTCAACAATGGTTGTAAGAATGCGCCTCAATGTTACGTTATACTTAATTGCCTGTCTTGTTATAATTCTCTCCAGTTACAAACTCGATTAAATGAGGACCGAGAACGACAGCCTCAGTCAACATTTTAACATATTATATTCGACGCCATATAGCACAGACCTGAACAGCATCGTTTGATAAACCAAAAATCAAATTCATTGCATGCGGGACAAAATATATTTCCTACAGAGTAAACTAATTAATTAACAGAACTTCTACCTAATAAAGGGGTCGGAATTCCGTAATCATATAATGAACAGATTTCGAAATGCACATATGAGAAAGCGTGGTTCGATTCCCGGCAAGGGCAAGGGGTTTAACTTTTCTCCACAGCGCCTAGGGTGGCTCTGGGGCCCACCCTGCCCCTTATTCAAAGGGTGCAAAACGATCATTCACTGGTATTAAAGCGGCCGAGGCGTCAAAGTGACCACCCACCCCACACACAGCAAAGTTGAAGAAAGAGTGGCGCTGCAACTCCGCTCCCCTATACACCTTCGCGGCGTGCGCGGGGTCAACCTCACCTTTTATTTTACTGCTACCTAACGCCACAACATGCTGAACTGATTTGGGTCAAATATCTGCAAAAAAATATCATACGTGCAAGAATAATCACAGATACGGCAGTGCAACTACGACAGACCTGTAATCCGTACTGATCTTAAGCCACAACCGCAGATCTGTAGCTACAGTCGACCTCCTACCAGTACTACGACCGCCGTTCTGTAACCAGCACCGAAAGTCATACATTTTATATTATACTATGCGACAGTACCCAAATAGTATCTATAATTGCAAACTTCGAGTCCGTTTCACAGATTTCCGATCAAAACTACCGCCTAGTAACGAAATCTTCTTATACTGAGCTGATATGAAAAAAGCATAAAATGGCGCTCTAGTTTATTAATTCGTTGTGTCACACAATGGTGACAACAAAATTTATAATTTACTTACAAGGTTATCCGATTAAAGCGTTGTATAGAATGTAATAACAACCGGAAAGGGTGTATTTCGTAACGTAACACACCGCGCTACCGGCGGCATTCTTTGGAGTTTATTACATTCACTTAAAAACTGGAAAAAATTACATTAATATTAGTGGAAGCCTAGGAAGTTGAATTTCAACAAACGCTCGTATGTCGGAAGTACGTGAGTAAGTGAGAAAGTCAATTTATGGCCTAATACGTAACAGGCTTAATAATGACCAAATATCCCCGAAATTCTGTATCGCCAACAAATTTAGCAACTTTTCCATGTGGAATTTCACCAAAATCTTGGAAAGGGTGTATGAGCCACGTAGAGGAGATCACGTACAGTTTTGTGTAAATCAAGTTTGCTGTGGATCAGTGAACCTGACAACTGGAATTGCCCGACAGCTTTCAGAGAAAGCATCCAATTCAGAACTTCTAAAAAATTCGTATCACCTTTTTAGGCTCTGATACTAGGGCACAGAGAGGCGAACAGACGAAGAGACAGGCAGGATAACGTGACTTTCATACGAGGAATTCTTCTTTACTTTGTCGAGAATGGTTAAAACTTCTCTAGTTAAACCACGTATGTTTTGTTTAAACAATCCCTTTCTTAAAATTATATTTAACTAAAAGCAAGGAAAATTACTTTATGGTTCTACGCAGTAAAGTGACTACTATAGCAATAAATGCTAATAATAGGCAGGAGGGTGTTAAAATAGCAGATCTCTTTTGATCATATGCGTATTACAACATGGTAGGCGGATTTCTGTTCCTATTGAATTACTTCTACTTCCAAATGTTATATCTTTCAGCCGGTTGTCATGGTTACGTATATCCGTGACGTCACCATGACTGATGATTCCTTGACGTGTCGATGTTATCACGCCGCACACAAAGGTCCGTTTCACGACTAAAGTTGTAGATTTCGAGATGTTTTATGTCGGCATTGTGACCCTGCACAATGATTGCAACAGAAAGTTTGACCTTTACATGTATCACACTAGCAATCAATAAAAGTCCCTACGCCGTAGGACCCATTTAATTGAAAATTCATTAACATTTTACATTTGGAGTACACGTGTCAGTGGCTCGAAAGTCACTCGATACGTATGTCCACGTTTCGCCGCCACACAACAATCATATACAACGAAAGTACAGTTGTCCACCTGAATGTCACAAAGGTAAATGGAGGTATAACTCCACATCAGCGCTTCTGCTGAAATGTAAAGGCTTAGCGAAACAGTGTGGAATTCCACTCGCCCCTGGGCTCAGGTGACGATAGGAAGGCGAGCATTCGGGCGAGCTTGTTACCCACACAACAGTCGTGCGGCTGTCGGACACGATCGAAACACGTCCACAGCAGCTCTGATGGCCTGACGTAACACCCACTAATGCTCGCTGAACAACCGACAGCAGCTCCGACCATTCTCCCGGCGAGCCGGACCTTCGATCCGCTGTCACATTACATAAGGAGTGCGCGTGGGCCTAGGTTTAACCCCAGCGCTACCCATGTGAGTGTTAATTTTCACGCCCCAGTCGCTTGACCCCCCCCCCCCGAGAAAGCGCGCCCGGTACCATTCGACCCGAGTCAGTCAGTCTGGAAAGTCTGGAGAAGAGGAAAAACCTCTTGACCCTACCGGTAATTGCACACTGGTTCCTCGGTTGTCCAAACCGTAACCTAGTCACTATACCAACTACACTATACTGCCTTCTACATCGTATGAAGAAGGATAATGAATTTTCGAAACATTGACCACGTTCAGATATTCTGTTCAGTTCGGCAACAAGACAAAATTGAACTTACAAAGAATTTAGATTAGACTAAACTGGGGCGGCGGGAAGGAAGTGCTTGCAAAAGTTCAGTGACGATTCCTTTATCTACTGTATCCCATCCAGAAAGTATAATTTTATCACTTACGTTTCGAAACTTGCTCTCTTCTCCTTTTCACTGTATGAGAACAAAGTGTTGAGAGAATTTGGAACAGAGAAAGCAAGAAACAGGAGGATGGAGAAAAATGCTTATGATTAATTCATAATTTTACACTTCACCAAAAAATGCAACGATGAAGAAACAAAGAACTACTAGAAGTGCGCGAGCTGTAGCATGCATGAAGTGAAACCTAAAGTAAGAGATCACTTGGTATATCTACGCTTATATTAAAGTGTAGTATTAAAACTAATGTAGAAAGTGAAACGGGCGAATGTGGAAATGGTTCATCTCTCTTACTATGTGAAGCAAGTGGTGGGCTCTAGCCAACACGTTAATGAACGTTAGAGTCCCATAGAAGCCGATGAATTTCTAGAGTAGTTAAGGAACTAGCTACCGGCTTCCTAAGGTCCACAGAGTTAGTCATATGCCCATAAAATTCGGAACACGTCTGCTGACTTTTCCCAGTTCAATAGAGCGTAAAGACGTGGAAGGAAATGAGTGTCAACTCTCCTGCCACATATCAGCCAGAATGGATTGGGAAAGACCAAATGTCAAGGTTCAGTAATTATTCCAGGAGGTCCCACATTCGTTCCACTCGGATCATGCCGTCCTACTATTTGATGGCAAATGGCTTACTCAAGAAAGGAGTGGAGAAAAATGTGGATGAAAGCAAAGCGGACAGTTTGCGTCGGAAGCGAAAAGAAAGTCAATGACAGTCCTTATAAATGCGTCGAGAAATATTAACTGTTAATTGCCAAGGAATTATTCTGCATCCAATGAGACCTTCAAGATGAACTATACATTGGGCAGAATATGTAAAGGTGTTGCTGCGGGCAGTGTAGATAATCTGAACTATGTAAGACTTGAAGTAAGAAAACTCTAGGAGGTAACTGGCAGGAGGAGGATTTGCTGAATACAATGAGGGCCGTGAGAACAAGCAAACTCTTACCTAACGCTGCTGCCAGCCATTATAAAGTCCCGAGAAGGACTCTTAGAGCATATTTGGCTGGAAATAAGCAGAGCAAATCTAAACTGGGGAGGAAAACTGTATTTTCACCACAGCAGGAGAAAGAGTTATTCAAGAGAATTAATAGGCTATCTCAAACTGGGTACCCCATAACTTTGAAGATAAAGAGAATATGGTGTTCACATACTGTGAGAAAAGCAACATTACAAGTCCATTTGTGAGGGAAAAAGTAATGGCTGGTCGTGCTTGAGTAGAGGGTTTATTTCGTCGAAATACCATGACTGCACCCTGCAAAGCGCAAATCTTAATCCTGGAAGAGCCCAGAAACTGAACCGCTTCATTGTGAATGACTGCTTTGCAAAACTAAAGCAGACAATGGAAAAACTAGAAGTAATGCGCGAACCAGAGTGCATTTATAATGTCGATAAAGGATGTAGATTGTGCCTTCACAAACAGCCTCTTTTACTGACACAATAACGCGGAAAACGTGTTAAAATGGTTGCTGCCGAGCATGGGGACAAAGTCACCATCATGTCCTGTGGAAATGCTGTTGGATCAGCTATATAGCCAATGATACTCTTTGAAGGACAAAGAATGAAGGGAAAACGGCTTGATGCATTACCTACAGGAGCTATAGCTCAGATGACAAGTCGTGGCAGTGTGATAACAGAAGCCTTTTTTAATTGGCTTATGCATTTCAGCCGTTATAAAGTTGCAGGTTCCTTTTCACTTCAATTCATCAACCAACGAATGCACATATAATTTCACATAAAACACTTTTAAAACACTTTAAAACACTCCGACATGTTTCGATCTTGTCAGATCATTATCGGGGAGCTTTGTTCCTTGCTAAAATTATAAATTTATAAAGTCGTATACGACGCACACCTAGCCACTGCTCCACAACACATTCCCACACAACATGATATGCTGCCACAACACCTCATTTGCAAATAAGAATTGAATTGTGAA
>Ga0123357_10006452_pt1 | contig 14323 bp, 7 predicted proteins | sample TergutEmb28metaG_FD_89873 | JGI IMG/M metagenome (GOLD analysis project Ga0123357, IMG submission 89873) | Embiratermes neotenicus P4 segment gut microbial communities from Petit-Saut dam, French Guiana - Emb289 P4 | ecosystem: Host-associated > Arthropoda: Insects > Digestive system > Gut ...
TACCACTTCCACTTGGTCTTTAAATTTTGTATTGTTATTTATTATATTGTGTTGTGTGGATGTATAAGATTATAAGTTGTGTCGTAAATTGTAATCTGTAATTGATGTATCCATTGTTACATATGTGACTGAATGGATGAACAAATACACCAAACCAAATCAAACCAAATTACTATTACATAATGGAAAGCTGAATACAGAATAATAAATAAATAAAAGAACTTGTTTATGCAGCATATGGTGGTATTAACATTCTTTGTATAAGCAAATTATTGTCTCAATGAACACTAGATGACTCTGAATGAAAGTTTCTTTCTATTTCTTCCGATGCATTCATGATTTTAGAATCAGAGGTAAGGTAAGGTTTTAAGAAAAGATTTCAATGAAAGCTTCATTGTCTAACTATCTAGTAAGATAAACTCTGCAAATAAAAACTTGTCCCACAATTTAAATCCCTTGTTTTCACCATCCATTTCTCTTTCTTATCAGTAAGAGTAGTATTCATTTTGTGGGTCCTTAATTACTGGAAAGACAGAGTCTTGTAAGTAATCAGCCACAGTGCTTTTTTTTTTTTAATCCATACTTAATACTATAAGATTTAAATTCTTTCCTTCCCGATAAACTTTAAGGCATAAATGCCAAACAAGCTGGTTCAAGTAACAGTTCTTCTGCTTTGCACCTTAGCCTGAATGTGGACTATTCTGAGAGTTTTTGTGGTTTTACAGAGGATCATCAGGCAGATTCCAGGATTGTATCTGAAATTAGGCCATTATTATTCCCTTTCACATCCCTTATAATTTATTATTTACTAAAGATCATATCATTCAATAGTCTGCACTACCGACAGTGTCATTAAAAACACAAATAAATAAATAAATTCAAAACAGAAATTATGCATATTCTAATGTCTTTGAGAGGGACTCCTACGTATAAACGTGCAACTAGAGAGTATCACACACTTTTTAAATGCAATAATGAGTGGCAAGAAATGAAATTAATTGAGCATGAAAACATTTTGCAAAGATTATTTCCATATTTTCTGTTCTTCCTCCTCCTCCTTCATGGTTGAGGCAACTTAATGCCTACACTGGTTTCAAAATATCATGTCCATTATCTGCCTGTTTTGTCTTTTAGACTGCATCCATATGCTACATGCAGCAACCTGTCTTTACCCATTGCATTTGTATAAACTTTAACTGCTGTGTGTTTCTTGACAAGAATTAGAGAGTAGAGGCAAAGAGACATGCTTTATTTGATGATTCTGTCAATTGCTATGATTACATAATACTGGTGATATATTGAATGAGATGGAGCATTGGCAGAATATGAGGGCAATTCCAAAATCAACATCCAATTGGCTGGATAAAAAAGTACAAAATAGAGAACAAAACTTTATTATATGGAACAGTTACATACATAACTGCAATACTTCTCCACATAGTTGCCATCCACATTTAGGCACATGTCATACCGTGACACTAGTTTTTGTAGTCTCTCGTCAAAGGCCTGCCAAGTTACGCAGCCAGTTGTTGACTCCATCCATGAGCTCTTCATTGGTTTGGAAGTGTTGGGTAGCCAACCAGACCTTCATCTTGGTGAAGAGATGGTAATCACTTGGTGCCAGGTCTGGACTGTAGGGAGGGTGGTCGAAAATCCCCAGTTGAAGAGCTTGATTAAAGCATTTGTGTGAGCCGTGGTGTGGGGCCGCGCATTGTCACGCAGGAGAACAACGCCTTAAGTGAGCATCCCACGCCATTTTTTTTTATCAACCTCCGAAGCTTATTCAGCGTTTCACAACAAACTTCTGACGTTATTGTGGTCCCTGTTGCCATGAATTCTGTCAACAAAATTTCCTTATGGTCCCTGAATAGGTACCTCACAGCTGGCGGGAGCGGCGATGATAGTGTTCATGTTTCATCAGTAATTACTCCTACACTATGCAGCAAAAATGTATGAGGGTAGGTGTTCAGCGATAACAAACATTACTTGTTACTACTGAGCGTGCACTTTGGCTCTATGACAACGCGTTTCTTTTTACAAACCAATCAGAGGTTGATATTGGAATTGCCCATGTAATACTGACAGGGGAAAACAAAAATACCTTAAGAAAAACCTGTCCCACTGTCATTTTGTCCACCATAAATTCCATGTGGACTGGCCTGGGATTGAAGTGGGGCCCAATTATTTAATGTGTTATTATTTTATAATTTTTTTTGTACAGTACAAAACCACACGATCAACAGAACTACAGGCCGTCCTAGCTCGAGCACGTGAGAGAGTAGAGGACGGAAACACAAACAGTACTTCAAAACCTACACCTGTGCAAGGACGTCAGAGACCACCTCTCCAGAACTTTAATGAAACAGCAAAGCAGCATACATTGTCTGTTGAGCCAAGTGATTTTGAGAGTGATGATTCTGATGATGGTAAGTACAGGTTTCCAAGAAACACTTCCAGATCTCTTTTTATTAAACTCATTGCCATAGATGACAGAAAAACATATTACTTATAGTCTGGCATGCATCATGCATCCAAAGGGGGCTGCTGGGCTGCGCCCCCCCCCCCACCCCACCCAAATTGAAATTAAAGAAAAATTGCAGACACAATGATGTCATTGGTTCCACACAGTTTACCTGCTATTGAAATATGCTGAAAACTAGTACATTGCAATTTTGAAAAATAAAATAAAAAACTAGGTGAAGGCTTTGATAAACTTAAAAAAATCAAGATGATTAGACCTTGTGATGTAAATTAAGCAGTGAGTCACTGAACTAACTAACTCATGGTGCAGAGTCCTTCTTGAGATACTAGTCAAGAAATTCCCTGCATTTTACGGAACCCAAAGGTTCATTACCACATTCACAAGCGCCCACCACCTGTCCCTGTCCTTAGCCACATCATTGCAGTCCATGCTTCCACATCCCACTTCTTGCAGATCCATTATAATATTATCTCCCAATGTATGCCAAGGTCTTCCAAGTGGTCTCTTGTCCACAGTTCTCCACATCAAAACTCTGTTATGCACCTCTCCTGTTTCCCATACCAGCCACATGCTCCACACATCTCATTCTTCTTGATTTGATCACCCAAATAGTATTTGGTGAGGAATATACATCATAAAGCTTCTCATGTGGAACATGTGGTTATATATATGTAAATGCAGTTTTAAATAGTGTTATGTCACAGTTATATTTATGACATGACTTCTATAACACAGTTTTTAAAATCCAACAGAACTTATATATAGCCCACCCCCCACCCCAATTGAAAATTTCTGGTTGTGTGTCTACATTTTGTTGTTAGCAGTCATAGTGAGAAAGTGAAGTTACTCTCTGTATTTCACTACAGGTATCGTATCATGCAGTAATTTGCAATCTGCATCACTTTTGTACTGAGAAATAAGCACAGCCTTATGGGCCCCCAACAACTTGTAGGCTGGTAGATAAGCACCATTATTTAGGGGGAAAAATGTTGCACCCTAATTAAGATTCTTATACCCTGCTGACAGAGGTAACAAGTGTCTCTGAAATCTTTGTACTATGTAACAGACTGTAGACCTGCACATTCCAGAGCACCGTAATGTTACTTTATACTGTATAGCAAGCTGAGTTTAGAAATTCTTCATGCATTACTTACTTCCAAAATTCCTTGAAAAAATTTAAATATAAATGAACTGCCAGTAAGAAAGACAAACTTGTTTATGGTCCTAGTGTGGTAAAGAAATGTGATACTGATGATGACTGAATTAATGTATTGTCTTTAGTCTGTGCATATGGACTCTAATCCTTGACACAGGCTGTTGGAATTGTTATTTTTGTCATCACACCAAAAATGGATGTGAATCCCACTTGCATCCTGTCTAGTAAGACCTAAGGCACTTTAGTAGTATATAAATGTCTTTTATAACTTGAAAAATATTAAGACTATGGTATTCTATGATGTGATGCCAAGTAGACTGGTAAATATGCTTCAGTATTTCAGAGAAACATGTCACCTGTTCTTTCTCCTACCTGAAGATGGAGGCAGCAAGTTTTATACTAATTGTTGGTACCTATCTGCCATACCACATGGTATCACATCTGAGAAGACCATAATCTTAATATTCACTGCCAAAGAACCTGATATTTCACCATTGTATCTACAGTTGGGTACAGCATTTTATCCTGGTTGTAGAAAATGAATGCAATTGATTCAGAAATGAAATACTGATTCAGATTACAGACTGACCATTCATAACACTTCCTTTTTACCAGATTCTGGAAATGACAGCAACAATTCACATTTAAGCACACTTCTGAAGAACCAACTTCATAGAATGAGCCAGAAAAGGTAACTGATATGATGGATCTTACTTCTTCCTCTTCTTCCTATAGTGCTATGGCCCTTTCAGTTTGGCCTTGTCTTCCCTTATAATTGGTGCCCATTCCTCTCTATTCAATGCTTTTGTTCTCCAACATTTCACACTGAACTTCTGTAAATCGTCTTCCACATTGTTTATCCACCTGAGTCTGGGTTGTCCTCTACCTCTTATTCCTTCTAATTTTCCTTCAAAAATCTTATTTACACACCTGGTCTCATTCATTCTACTTACATGTCCAAGCCACTGTAGTCTTCGAATCTTTATTACGGTCACAATATCTTGGGATTTATATTTGGTTCTCAGTTCGTCATTGGTTATAATTCTCCACTGTCCATTCTCCTTTGTTGGTCCATATACTCTCCTAAATATCTTTCTCTCCCATGTCATTAACATTTTTCAGTTTTACTTGTCAGCATCCATGTCTCTGCTCCATATGTCAAAGCTGATCTTATGATTGTCTTGTAGAGACGAATTTTAATTGACTGGGATATAGATCTTCTTTTAATTATTGGTCCTAATGCATAATAGCATTTGTTGCCGACAGCAATTTTACTTTTGATCTCAGTTTCTATCTCATTAAGACTTGTCATCACTGCTCCCAGATATTTAAAAGATTCTACTTTTTCATATCTCTTTCCCATCAACTCAATTTCCTTTACCTTATTTCCATCTTGTCTATTTATCATGTATTTTGTTGTAGTGTTATTCATCTGAAGGCCTATCTGTTGGGTTATTTCTGCCATCTCTTCTAATGTTCTTTTTATATATCCTTCTGTTCTCCCCAGAATCACTACATCGTCCGCATACGCAAGGCATTGCCTTGTTCTATTAAAAATTATTCCACCTGCATTGATTCTAACATTTCTTATTATCTTTTCCATACACAAATTAAATAAAAGAGTGGATAACGAACCTCCTTGTCACAGTCCAATTGTTGTCTCAAAACTAGGTGATGGCTTTCCTTGGATTTTCACCTTACCATTAGTATTTGTTAAGGTCATTCTGACCAATCTTACCAACTTCATTGGTATTCCAAACTCTTTCATTATTTCCACCAGCTCAGCCCTATTTATTGTATCATATGCTTGTTTATAATCAATATACAATTGATGTATATCTACCTTATATTCACATGCTTTCCCCAAGATCATTCTCAGACAAAAAATCTGGTCAGTAGTAGATCTACCTTTCTGCAAGCCGCACTGGTAGTCTCCTAATATTTCGTCAACGTAGTGTTCTATATATCTAGTCAATAGATTTGTGAAGATCTTATAAGTTACATTGGAAGTGCTATTCCACGATAGTTACGACACTCTAGCTTGTCACCTTGTTTATATATCGGACATCTTATGGCTGTGCCCCACTCTTGGGGCATCTGTTCTGTTTCCCATATTATTTTAATTAATTGATGGATTCTATTCCATAACTTCCTACCTCCATATTTGATTAATTCCAAGGTAGTTGAATCTTCCCCAGATGCTCTATTATTCTTCACATTCCTTATGACTCCCAAAGTATCATGTAATGTAGGTACCATTATATTATTTTCTGGTCCAAAATAATTGATCTCTTCTGATGTTGTCACAATACCTTTAGGATTAAGTAATTCCTTAAAGTACATTGCCCACACTTCCAGTACATCTTTCTCCTCTCCTACAATTACTCCCTGTTTGTTTTTACACATTGTAGTTCTTGGTTGGAAGCCAGTCCTTATCTTGCAGATACCTTCATAGAATTGTTTCAATCTATTTCTTTTATATTTCTCTTGCAATTCTTCCAGTTTTTCCTCTTCATAATATTTTTTCTTCTTCCTACATACTTTCTTTGATGCCCTACGTGCCTCTTTGTGGGCTTCAGTATTACTTCGCATCTTCCTTTGTAGCATTTTTAGTTGTGCATTATTTTGTTCTTCAAGTACTTCCTTACATTCCTCATCATACCAGCCATTCTTTATCATTCTTGACCTCTGTCCTAAAATTTTATCTGCTGCTTTATATATTACTTGTTTAATATCTTCCCAGGTGGCTTCTATATGTTGATCCCAAATATTGGGTAGTATTTGTAGTAGTTCTTCTATCTTATTTCTATATTCTTTAGCATTGGTTCCCTCCTTCAGGTTTTCTACATTATACTTGATATTTCTCTAGGCACTTAATTTCCCAGTAGTTGACATCCGTTGTTGGTATTTAATTTTAACCATGTAATGATCACTATTGCAATCCGCACCTCTACAGGATTTCACATCTAGTATATCTGTAGCATGTCGGGAGTCAATCATCACATGATCAGTCTGATTTGATGTAGTTTCATCTGGTGATCTCCATGTTTCTTTGTGAATTCTTCTATGCTGGAACAATGTGCTACTTATTGCCATATACTTTGTTATAGCAAAATCAATCATTCTCCATCCATTATTGTTTGTTTCTTCATGGAGGCTATATTTTCCTACATTTGGAGCTAGACCTTATTCTTTACCCACTTTGGCATTAAAGTCCCCCATCACGACTTTTATATCATGTTTGGGTACTTTCATATATATTCTTTCCAAGTCCTCATAAAAGTCATCTTTCTGCACTTCATCTTTCTCTTCTGTTGGGGCATGAACACATATTATTGTTGTGTTAAAGAACACGCCTCTTATCTGTAAAGTACATATACAGTCTGTTTATCTGCTAAAGCCCATAATAAGATGTTTATATTTTTTATTTATTAGGAATCCAGTTCCAAATTGCGTCTTCTCTTTATTACCACTGTAGCATACTAGAAAATCTCCAGAATCAAAAATTTCACTTCCACTCCACCTAATTTCTTGAACTGCAATTATTGCAATCCCATATTTATTTAACTCGTCCTTTAATTTGGCTAGGGCACCAGATCTGTAAAAACTTCGAACATTGCAGGTGGCTAACATCATATCTTTATCCTTATTTCGTTTGCATGGTCGTCTTCCTAAATCTGTCCAGCATTCTTTACATGGTTTCTGAACCATAAATTTTGTAGGATGGGCTTGTCAGCCCCATGCCCAACCCCCAGCTATCCTGGAGGACCAATGTTTTCTGTCAGAGTTGTCTCCCTTAGCTGACCAGTCCCAATTTTAAAGCGTTGGGAACTAGCTTTTCGCCCTTATATGACCTAGCCATGTACACGTTGCCCAGGAGCCATGACTTGGACATGCATGTATAGGACTTAGTAGGAATATTTGGCTTTACTCGAGTTTTATTAGTATGTACCTGTCAGGAACCTTCGAGGCCGTCCTACTTCTTTGGCTCCCAATGCATCTTATTAGTCATATTTAAATCATACATTTTACTGCAGTCTCATTATTGTAGTTACTAATGACATATTTTGAGGTTTTATTCTAGTAATATCATTGTGGGTGACCAGCCACATCAGTTTAGTGTTGAAGTGCAAAGTTTTGGAGACCTGCTCTGTCTCTTTCATCAGGAAATGACATAGTTACTACAGACTTCATGATTTCCTTATGATGGGGACAGAACAGGTCACTGAGATTTTGGACATCATCTCCAAACTTACGTGTACATGCAGGTTGCCTGTGAAGGTTTTATAATCGTTAAGTTGCTTTGAAAACTCCAATTCATATTTTATCCTAATGCTATCCTGCAAGAAATGTGGGTAACTATGAAAAATTTAAGTCAGAATAATTGGTCTCTGAAAATTTCTGGTTCCTCCTAAGTATGAGGCAGATTCGTTTCTTGTAAGCTTATTTGTTGGATACAATTTAAACACTGACTACTCAAATCAGTGCCATACCTTATTAAGTTTTGTTCTTTGTGTAAGGGGACACCCACTAACATTTATACATTTCTTACATACAAAAATTATTTTGTATCTTTTTATTTGTGAGGCTTGAAAGCATACACCAGTGAAGTTCATTTCAGAGTATTTTTGATTAAATGGTCAGGTCAGCCAGAATAGTGTAGTCAGTGTAGTAATTTGCTATGGGCTGGTAGGTCTGGGGTTTGACCCTTTGTTGGGATGAGATTTTTCGGACCCATCCACACTGGCTCTGAGGCCCACCCAGCCTCCTGACAATGAGTACTGGCTCTCTTTCCCTAGGGTAAAGTGACCAGGGACTGGTGTTGACCTTTGTAGTTCTAAGCTTAATATGGTTACAGCTAAATCTCTACCTCCCCTCAGTGCCTCCTTGGCATGTCATGATATATCCTGTGTCTTTAGCCAGGAGGTCAGTATTTGTGGGACATAATTTTTTATCAAGGTTGTTACTACAAGAACAAAACATTTTTAAAGCTTCTTGTACTTCCATCTTGGGCAACAGTGGAGGCCAAATCTGTTGGGTCTGTTGGAAGAAGCTAATCTCAGTCATTGACACTGCCTTTGTCACTGGTTGAAGTATCTGATACTAACTCATTCTGACAGACCCACTGATTAGTTTCCCCCCATTTTAGTGAAGACCAAAGGTGCCTTGGTAGACTAAGTTTTGTTAAGCACTGGCCTGTAGATCATTAATTTGTACTGTTATTATTGGTGCCAAAATTGCGATGGAAATACAAAATACTTTGCATTTAAATTTTATGATGAAATGATAGGCGACACTCTTACTGTATTGAACTTCACAAACGATCTCTTATATGATGAATATTGTTTGATGTTGATATAAGGGCAGCAATTATACAATGTTTAAGAGTGTGATTTTCATTTTTTAAATTATTTTTTTGTTTCAAGGTATGTATAATGTATTATTGCAAGCTTGTTAGAATTGACTTAATTTGTATGTATGTGCCTGAAATTACTGTACAATAACATTTGTTAGAAATATTTCTTTCTAGTTAACATAATATTTTTGTTGCTGTACTAGCCATCCTTTCTGTATTTTGCTGCCCACACAACAACATTATGTAGGGCTGAAAGAACAATAATAATGGGCAATGTCAACACTGGTAGCTTGATGCCAGAAGGCAATTAGGTGACAGATTTTTGTAGCAGAAGCTGGGGGTCATACCCATTATATGCAAAGCTAAATAATGCAGTGACTCAGAAACCAGTGGGGTGACAAGGAATTAGGTATATTTGGGTATGTATCACACTTTACATCAAATATGAAATTGTTCATAACCACAGCCACTAAGTACAATTTGAATTTTAGTCTCATTTTAATTATCCATTTTACTGACATTTAACACACTCAACAATTAAACATCAGTACCATTATTCTAGTTTCATTATACTTTCTTATTGTTATTTAACACTAATGTATCTACAGATAAATATTTACACATTAGTCATAAAATAATATTTAATTTGGAAGTTCATATACAGCTAGGAACATCTACAGTTTGCTTTGTAATTGGGCATTGGTGTATTTCTTGAGAAGTTTCAAAGAATGGCTCTGGAATAATTACAGGTATTCACACTGAATTCTTTACAGGAACCAATGAAGCACAATAGAACACGTGAGCAGTCCTCAGGATCTCCTATATATTCTTATACATCACACAAATATCTCATGGTCTGACGTATGAATTCCTGAATCATATGAGTCTTGGCAACCATGATAGGGACTTCTGGCTTTTATTCGCCGTGAACGATTGCACTTTATTGGTGGATATGAGACTTGCTGGCGCACAAAACTGGCAGAGTGCTGGAACGAGAATACGATGCAAATGTAGATTATGTACATAGTGATAAACATTTATAATCAAGAAATATGATCATGGCCTGATTTATACCATTTTTTTCCACCTTTATCCAACCTACTCTCTTCACTGCATGTTGGATTGACCACAGATCCATTTATTCTATTGTCCGAGCTATGACAGCTTTATAAATCATTAAAATCCAAATGTCATGCCATTCAACTACTTGTGAATGTATTCCTTAAAGCATTTGAAACAATATAATTAAATTTTTTCTAGAGTAAAATTTTAACAACAATTCATGAAACAATGTTACTGACCCTGGTCCATTTGCTATCACTGTCACTTGGGCTGAGGCTAGACAGAGTTGAACACGGCGAGTCATAGGGTGATGATTCACTGGAGCTTTGACAATATTCAAGCTCTTCTCCAAATTCCAATATTGCCTCTTGCAGAGCAAACAGTTGTTGGAAGAGTGCCATGTCTTGAGCAATCAGACTGACCTTTAATAAAAGAATACTGTGCTGAAGGCCCTTATTTTTAACTTTATCGATTGTGATAGTTTCTTTTATAAAAACTGATGTTTTGGAAATGGACCTGTTTCTGTATTGAGTTGGAAAGGATGTGAAGGAACTCATGCTTTATTGAGCCTCTAATCACAGTTAATCTTATACACAATGGAAGGTTATTAAAATTGTTCCCACTTGAAGAGAGAAGTAAAACCGCTTCCTAAACACTATCTTTAAAGAAAATGGAATGCATTTACAGATATATATATTTGAATCACTGTGGTTTTCATAGATAATCTAGAATAGCAGAAAAGTTCATAATAATAGCCTTAAAAACTTTGTCATGCCAACATAAAAGATCGTAAAGAATAATAAAAAATATAATTATATTTTTGCATTTTCATAACAGTAACCGAAGACTTCTGTGAATTTATTGTCCACCTATATGGTTGTAGAAAATACTAAATCATAATATTACAAAATTATAAATCATTATATTATGTGTCAATATAAAACTTTGTGTACAATATTAGACTTTAGTGTGTTACATTATGTTTTTGTCGTTTATGAATTATAATGGTTTAGATGTTAGAATGTGTCTCAATATAGGTACCCACCTGTGGCAAATCCATTTCTTGGGATGAAGCCTGACAACTGATTCAGAGTGGAAAGTAAGTTTATATAGGTCTTGGAGTTAGAGAAGTAACTTAAGATCTGTGTCTCAGGCACGATACTGAGCTGCGCCCCCTTTACCTACCCCAAAAATGCTATAATTATAAAATGTTTGTTTTACTTTTATTCATTTCATGTGATGCTAATTGCACATACACTGAGGCTGCAAATAGGTGTTAGTACATATTTTAACTTCTTACTATTTAATGTTGCATTCCTGCATGTACTGCAGCTGGGGCAAGGGCCTCACTTGTCTCACCCCTTTTACAGCTCTAGCTAGAGTAAATGCCTGCCCATAAACGCTCAGATTTAGAAATCCCATGATTTGGCATGATACTTGCTGTTAGGAAAACTGCTGATATATCATTATTTCCAAAGTAACAAGGGAACTGATGCATCCCAGCACTTCAGGGCATTTTTTACTTATTGCATGATCAAGTTAGATGAATTCACCTACCACGCTATGCGGTGTCAGATCTCAGAAGGCAGCATTCTTTGTGTTTATTACTGTAAGGACTTCAAATATGACTGATCAATATTAGTTTGTGTTTAATTTAATTATGGTGTCCTTGTGAAATAGTAAAGTGATTAGTGAGGTATGACAATGATGGAAACTCTTTTTGGTTACATCTGATACCACAGATGTGCAAGATGTGGTGATGATGGTAGCAATGATGATAATCATAATCACAATCTTCACCTGTAATGTGTTGAAATGAAACATCATGCTCAACTTTCTGAAGGTACTGTTACAGATGAGGCTATTGTGAATGACCATTAGTGGATCACTGACATATTTATGGACATACCAATCAATACAAGAGTTCGTACATAGACTCTGTTCCACCACGCTACATCTAAAACATTTAATGTCATAATTCAGTGAGACCATGCAACACAATGTATTTTATTAGCTGCAATGTAATGCTTTTGCAATATACAGGCATGTTCAGCTTTGTATGTAACTATTAAAATATTTATATCACACTTACAACCGATAACATTTTTTTTATAAATTTTATGTTTTGTATAAATCCACAGGTAAAGTAATGGCTTGTTATAATAAGTTGAATTCTGCTGTATTCTGAATAGGTCACTTGGATATGGATGTAGGACTGATCCAACTGACAGTTAAAAAACACTTTGTAAATCTTGGCTACACAGGTATAGGGTGTGAGCATGGAAAAGGGGGAGGGACTGTGCCCCACCTGTACTCTGAGACTCAGGGGCCTCCCTTCTGCACTTGGGCACCCAAAATTTAAGTTTAAACGTTAAGTCGCGCATACATAATCTGAAATGCAGCTGTACTGATACAGTCTATGAATATCGTTAGGTACATGACTTTAACTGGTTCGACCTTTATGCCATGTAACCTTGTAATTGTGACATTTCCTGGTTTCATGTTTGCATGCTACCTGACTAGCCAGTAGCGAAGCTGTGTTTCATGCTTGCGATGAATGGGATAGGAAGGTATGAGGTAACTGACATTTTGGGACCTTGAAGGAGGAGACAGCACGCTCTTCCGAAACATCGGTAACTATTTAACCAACAGATATGTCAAGACTTACCAGAAAAGTTTAATCTTTAAAACTGTAACAATTTTTCATTGTACTTTGAGAAAAGAAGGCTGTTTTTGTTTGTTAGACAAAGAGAAATATTACACGTTCATATTGTCATACTTAACATGTGCAGTAGCAGGAAGCGAGGTAGCTCAGTCGGTATAGTGACTAGGCTATGGGCTGGGCCTCAGACGAACCGGGGTTCATTTCCTGGTATTTTTATTCTTCTATACAGTGTCTAGGCTGCCTTTGTGGGCAACCTAACAAACGCAACACGTACCTAGGGCTCAGCCTCTGGGTGTCGGAGGTTAAACCGACCGGGGCATGAAGTTGATCACGCACCTGCAGCCATTGCAGAGTTTAAGAATGTGTGGAGCTGTACATCCTGTACCCCATTCGATTTTATGACGTGCACATGGACAACTGCATCTTTAGAACGTACGGAGTGCCCTGAGAATTGCTTTACCGAGATTGCACGAAAGTTCCGGGGAAACAATAGGTTATTTACTAATACAAATTGAGTACACACACCAGTAACACATTAGCCGATAGAAACAAGAACTAGTCTGAGCACAGTACTGCCATCTGTTGTCATTGAAAGTCTGAATACAAGTGAAATTAATCATAACATTATAGGACTTTGACGACGGTGTATGAGTCACTGACACAGTCTCCTTTTTTGGGTCTTCTCCGTCGTCTAAACTTCAAACAATCACGACGTTTCGGAAGCCGAATCTGCTTCCGTCTTCAGGCATAGAAGCACCTAACTTGGTGGGCCACTTGGATCGAGCTACATCTTGTTTGCTTAAAATTTAGACGATGGTTAAAGTCCTTTATGGCTGACCTCAACATTGCGACTGTCAAGGCGAATGCAGGCTCTCTATGCGACAGAACTGCCGTGCTCTGTGCTTCACCATCTGGGTAAAGCCACTTTCTCTGCAGCAAAACTGCTTGCTGTGTGCTTCACCGTCTCGGTAAAGCCGCTTTTAAGCCCAATAACAACAAACTATGCAGTTAAATTAGCAGTTCCACTAATTTTTTATTGAATAAAATTTGACATATTACGTACATTGAGAATGGTCAAATCTCGCAGCTCTAAGTTGATCAGTATTACTGGCTTTTTTTTTTTCATGTGACTAAACGTGATTATCTCCTGCAGAAGAAGAGAAAATCACGAAACACCTAACAACGACTAATTCTGAACGTTATTCGAAACAGAACCCTCAGAATGAGAAACCGGATTTACATATGGAATATAAAACTCCGAAGTCCCAAAGTTACATCGGAGTACGCTTTTAGAGATTTAGAAGTTATTTGTGTAGGACCGACACTTTGACAGACATAAATACATCGTAATAGGTCTAACTGAGGCCTAATTGAGAAGCCACAGACGTCATTTCGTAAAATTCGTGCTATATTTATGTTGTTCCTGTTCGTTCCACATGTTGAAGACAACTGAAGGGGCCGCCGACTGTGAAATGTGCAGTGACTTCCTCTATAAATTGAGAAGCCACAGACGCCATTTCGTGAAATTCCTGTTATGTTTATGTTTGTTCCTGTTCGTTAAACATGTTTAAGACAACTGAAGGTGCCGCCGACTGTGAAATA
>Ga0123357_10006453_pt1 | contig 14322 bp, 11 predicted proteins | sample TergutEmb28metaG_FD_89873 | JGI IMG/M metagenome (GOLD analysis project Ga0123357, IMG submission 89873) | Embiratermes neotenicus P4 segment gut microbial communities from Petit-Saut dam, French Guiana - Emb289 P4 | ecosystem: Host-associated > Arthropoda: Insects > Digestive system > Gut ...
AAGATCGAGGGCGTGAACGCAAACAAGGTCATGACCAACAGCATATTGGAGGTTGCAGACGTACTCGGGATCGAGGCCGCCAGGAATTCCATCATACACGAAGCCATGGAAACCCTAGGAGAGGCAGGTCTGGACGTGGACATCAGGCACATCATGCTTGTCGCGGACCTTATGACGAACGATGGGCAGGTCAAAGCGATCGGAAGGCATGGAGTATCCGGTAAGAAATCATCTGTACTCGCAAGGGCCGCGTTCGAGATCACCGCAGCGCATCTTCTGCATGCGGCGATGGTCGGAGAGGTCGACAGCCTGGAAGGAGTGACTGAAAACATCATAGTCGGACAGCCGGTAACGTTAGGTACCGGTGCAGTAAACCTTATTTACACACCCAAAAAGGGGGAGAATGAATGAGCGAGAAAATAGATATAAGCAGAGCATTGAAAGCGGCGATCACCACCGGAAGGGTGGAATTTGGGGTCGACCAGACAGAGAAAGCGATAAAGGCAGGAAAGGCACAGATGATAATCCTGTCCAGGAACTGTCCCAGTAAGATACTGACAGAGAACATAGACGTGAAGGTGCACGTGTTCGAGGGCAACAACATGGAGTTGGGAGCCCTCTGCGGAAAGCCCTTCTCTGTTTCCGCTCTGGCGGTCATCGATAAGGGTTCATCCAACATCTTAACGTTGTGAGAGCTATGTCAACAGATATCGTACTAAATGAGGATACCCTCAGGTACATAGCGCTGTTCTCAGCCATAACCAAGGCCAGCCCCATCGACTGCATGGATGCGGATGATAAGCTTGTCTTCGTTGTTGAGAAAGGACAGGGGAACATCGCAGTCGGGAAGAAAGGGGAACACGTCATAAAGCTCAAAGAGAAGACCGGTAAGAACATACAGGTCGTAGAGTATTCAGAGGATCCCGAGCAGTTTGTGAAGAACGTATTCCACATATACAACCCTCAGAAGGTCGTTATCGAACAGCGCGGGAACATAACCCATGCCACGATCACAGTGGACCCGAAGCTCAAAGGGCGTGCGATCGGCAAGGCCGGAAAGAATCTTCGCATTGCAAGGGACATCGTGAACAGACACCATGAGATCCAGAGCATAAGTGTCGATTAATACTCCCCCGACCGGCGGCGTGAAACTTCTTTTAATTCATTTTATCGGTTCGAGGGGGCCCCGTTTAGGGGCATCCTTTCAACCTCCATTCTGTCGAATGTGGGATATTCTTCGATAATGTACGATCTGTATGGAAGCTTTTTCGATATCTTTCTGAGTTTCCAAGAGGCAACCTCTATTCTTTTCCTGTCCTCATCAATGAAGACAAGGTCTTTCGGCACCTTCAGTTTCAAGATGGCGGCCATCGCTTCGTCAAGATCATCGGCGTAAACTATGCCTTTTATTATTGTGCCGTCATCGGTGACAACATCATGTTCTTTTGCTATCACGTTGGCCCTTCTTATGAGCCTTTTTCTAAGCTGGACCCCATCCTTGAATGCCGATGAACAGAAATGTATGGGGTATTTTGGATATTTTCTCATAAGCTCTGTAACCATCTCTTCGGAGCCTGCAACAGCAGAAGAAAGATCGTCCTTTACTCTGTAACCCATTTCCTCCATCATATTCCAGTTGCTCTCAGAGAATTCGAACTCATTTATGTTGATGAATTTGACGCCCGCTTCCGACGCCGAAACGATAAGTCTCTCAAGTATGACTTCATTCCCAGGTATAGCTGGCACTTCGATACCCACATCGAGGGATGTCTCCGAGATGATCCCGGAGATCACCTCAAAGTCCATCGTCTCCCACTTGGACATAGAGGGATGGAACCTTATCTCATCAAGGCCGTTCTCGCAAAGTTCCTTTGATTTTTTCAGATCTATCATCGATGTATACAGGTGAATGTGGTGCCCCGGTCCGAAATGCTCTTTCAGCATCCTTATTGCGGACACGGTCCGCTCCATTACGACAAGAGGGTCTCCGCCGGTTATCCCTGTGCCAGTGGCATCCATGGATACAGCTTCATCCAGCATTTCGCGGAGTTCGGATATCCTGCGTTCGTTGGCGAACATGACGTCATTTCCTTTTTTCTCAGGCGATATGGGGCAATAGAAACAGTCTGTGCCACATCTGCCGGTTATGAACAACACCATCTTCGAGCCGTTCGTGCAATGTTCGCACCCCTCGGGAAGAGGGCAGTTGGAGACTGAGCCATATTCACATTTTTTCAAAGCGATCGGTATGTGATGGTGCAATGTCTTAATAAATATTAGAGCGCTCAAGTGTTGAAACTATGAGAAGAGACACCGGCCTGATAATCGCATTGGATGAAACAGATGCAAACAAGGCTTTGAAGATAGCAGAATCCGTTTCGGATGTCGTCGACGCAATAAAGATCAACTGGCCGCTCATACTTTCCGCAGGGCCGGAAATGATAACCGAGCTTTCTAGAATGTCGGATGTAATATGCGACCTCAAGGTTGCTGACATACCTAACACGGTACGCCTGATAGTGGAGGGGGCGGTCTCCAGAAAAGCGTCCGGCGTCATAGTGCACGCTTTCACCGGCGAAGATTCCCTGAGAGAGGCGGTCTCTGCGGCGGGGAAGGCAGAAATATTCGCAGTCACGGAGATGAGCCATCCCGGCGGTGCGATGTTCACCGCGCTCCATGCGGAGGAAATGGCCGAAATGGGCGCAAGGTGCGGAGTAGCAGGGTTCATAGCTCCTGCCACAAGGCCCGACAGGATCAAAGCGATAAGGTCCATAGCCGGAGATCTGAAGATCCTTTCTCCAGGAGTGGGTGCGCAGGGCGGAAGCGCTTCATCGGCGATATCAGCTGGTGCGGATTATGTAATAGTGGGAAGGGCGATATATGATGCAGAGGACCCAGCACATGTAGCCTCCCTCATAAGGGACGAGATACATCCGTTGCTCTGATCCCCCTTATTCTTCTCCTTATTTAGAGTACGCGCGTTTTACTATAAATCTATAAATAGGCAGTCAGGCATGAGCCACCACTCTACACAATGGGGAGAGAATAGAATGCGTAAATTCGGAAATAGGTCAGCCAAACCCACAGATGGGGGCTTCCTTCCGGCATCTGGTGATGACGAGGAAGTATGGTATAAAAGAGAGTGGCGCCTGATAGCACTGTTAGCGATAATGATTGTGGCGTTCGTCATCAGGTTCATTTTTGCTTACGGTGTGTCTGCTGGCAGCGATTTTGCACTGTCCGGCGGAACAGGGGCGGCAAGTCACGTTCACACAATAGAAAGCCTCCTTAACGGTTCATTCGCATTCACCGATTCTGCCCTCAATTTCCCTTACGGGTCTATTAACATCTATCCCATCTTCATGGACATAGTCATGGCGGGGATCGCTTGGATAGTGTCACTATTCGGCATTTCCACAGGAACCGCAGTATCAGGAACGCTTGCATTCTCTGCACCGATACTGGCAGCGCTCACATGCTGGCCCGTGTATCTGATAGGGAGAAAGATGTTCAAGGATGAGAAGATAGGTCTGCTGGCGGCGCTCTTTTACGCACTCTTCGCGCTTCTGGTGACATCAACGGTATTCTCGAACGGCACAGAATATGCCTTTGTAGGGTTCCTCTTCGCATTTATGATCTATCACATGCTGAAAGCACTGGAAGGATGTGACGAGACCAGCGGGTTCAGGGCGACGTTCGGCAACAAGACTGTAATCAAAAACGTCATTGTTGCGGGAATATTATTCGCATTGATCGCTTTGTCGTGGAATCAGTTCCGCATAATCCTTTTGATGCTTGTGTTCTTCATGGCCGCTCAGGCGGTGACAGATCGTCTCAGGGGCAAAGATGTAACCTCGGCGGTTGGAGTATACTCACTAATAATCGCCCTCGGAATACTGATATCTTTGCCGTATTATGTGGTTGCAGGCCTTTGGGATCTTGTATTCTCGGGGCCATTCGTGGTCGCAGTAATGTCTGTTCTCTTGGCGGTCTTCTTCGCAAAGACCTCGAACAGAACATGGGTATTGATGATCCCCGTGACCATTATCATCGCGGCAGTTGTGCTTTTGGTGATCTACTTTGTGTCCGGAGACCTGTTCTCAGCGGTCATGCACGGTAACTCAGTATACCAAGATGAGCTGATGTCAGGTCTTGCATCTTCATCGACAAAAACATCCATATCATCTATGGCCTCCTTCTTCGGATGGGTCACTGTGTGGATGCCGCTTTTGATGTTCCTGTATATGTTCTACAAGTACCGGGGGCACATGGACTCAAAGAAATACACATTCACAATGTGGTGGATACTGGCAATGTTCGTCATAGGATGGTATTCCACATCATATGCGGTGCTAGCCGGTGCAGGGTTTGCTGTAGCTTCGTCGGCACTGATCCTCATGGTCGTGAGGGCAGCGGACCTGAAAAAATATTTCTCAGAAATGAGAGGCAACGGGATAAGGATACCTACAAAAAAGATACTCAAACCAATACCTCTCGCAACATTCGTTGTATTGATAGCGCTGGTCGCCGCACCAAACCTGATATATGCGGTTGATGCAAGTACCCCGACCAATTCGGAGAACGGAGGTTACTTCGGAGGCCTCGGGTACACAGTAATGACCAACGACATCAACCCGATCAACACAATGTGGAATGATTTCAGCGGCGTCGACAAAGACGGCGCGCTTGTGACATGGTTTGGTTATTCCACGGCCGCTGTCTCCAGCGGAGGGTTCAATTCAGTAACAGATGCATTCGGAGGAGGGTCATCGACAATGTCGTCGGTACTTCTGGCAAACAGCAGTTCGGCGGCAACGGCATCCATGGCCATACGTTTGTTGCTCAGCAAAGACCTGTCATCATATCAGCAAGCAATACAAGCTGCGGGCTTAGATTACAACAAGATCAAGGATTATATCGATGATCCGTCGACCGCAGTAAAAGAAATCAAAGATAATGCCGCTGCCTATCCGGGGATAAGTCCGAATGTTACGGAAGAGAACGCATTATATCTTGTTCTTTCCAACTATATAACAAGCACAATATCAGAACCAAAGGTGAATGACCTTTATGACGAGATATGCAACATAAGCGGAGAATCGATAAACTACGTGTCTGTCGATATATCTATGCTCCCGCTGTACTATAATGATAAGTCATTCTTCTCTACGATCGCATATCTGGGAAGTTACAACATCGGTTCATACGGCGCACCAACACAGTTCTTCTCATATGATACATCATCAGGATACGCAACATACACAGATGCTATGTACAGCACGTTCTTCTGGAAAGCTCTCATAGGAATGTCCCCCTCAGAGGCGGGATATTCTTCAGCGACAAGTTACCTTAATGCCCTTGCGCTGAGCGACGGAAGCGTAAAATCCAACCCAGGATATGGGCTGGCCAACTATAAGATAGCATACTGGCATGTTTACTACAACCCCGACAGCAAAGCTACCACATCATCCGATGGGTGGGTGGACATGGATGCATTCCAAGCAATAGAAAAGCAAAACACTGACGGAGGGCTGATAAACTACGTCAACGGAGCTGTCATGCTGGAGTATGATTCATCAACAACCACAGAGGTATCTGGAACAGTCAATTATCAGGCACTATCCCAGACCGCCGGAGCGGAAGGCATACAGGTCTCAGTCTTTGAGAAGACAGATTACGACTCCTCCGGAGTGACCGGATATGTAAAGAAGTCGACCGTGTTCACCAACTCGGACGGATCATACGTAATCTCTGTGCCAAAGGATGCAGAATACTATGTGGTATTCTCCTCAGGATCGAACACGATAGCAACTGGAACGATAATCGAGACGCGCTGGAATATGACATCGTCCAACGCCGATCTGAACATACAGGCAACAAGCCTGTCAGGCAGCGTCTATGTGAACAGCGATCCTTTCCAGCCATACACAGGAAACTCATATGTGGTCATCACAGGAACAGCATCCGGGCAGAAGTACCAGACAAATGTTGACACTACAAACGGCAGCTTTGCATTCAGCAACATCATTCCAGACATTTACAGCGTTACTGTATTCTCACCATCAGGAACGACCATAAACACCGGAACAGTAAATGTCAATGTCGGCTCCAATTCAGGTTACCAGATATCTGCAACATCAGGAAAGGTAACTGTGACAGTTACGACAGATGTCGGCGCAAACGCACCGGATGGAACGACGATCGCAGCAAAGGACAACGCCACCGGCGCCGTATTCACGGGCAATGTAGTAAGCGGCAAAGCAGTGATCTACGTCGTACCGTCCACATATACAATATATGCTATAGGATCAAAGGTCTCGGTCTCGAATCCGACATCAACTGTGTCGAACAACGGTTCCTCAACAGCATCTCTTGTGGTGTTCGATTCCAGGAACATAACAGTATCGGGAGCCCCGGCAGGGAGCCTGATTACCATCATGTCCTACGGATACATCGCATCATCAACATCTCCAACACTTGCAGTACCGACCAGCGGCGGAAGCACCAATGAGATGTACACAGCTTATGCTGTGAGCGGCAACAGCGTGTACTACGGCACAACGACCAGCGGCAGTGTATCTCTCATCAACTCGACAGGGTACAGCGTGACCGGCGTAGTGAAAAACAGCAGCGGAAATCCATTCTCCGGTACGGTATCTTTCATAAAGCAAGACGGAGCGCAGGCAGGAGCGACCTTTGTATTCACATCAGATAACAAAGGCGCATTCGATGTTACGTTGCCCGCAGGAACATACACGATGTATATCTATGGTTCATCTAACGCATCGATAACGACCATAACGGTAAGCGCAGACACCGACCTCGGTACGATCAACACACAAAGCTCCCGTAACGTTACTCTTACGATAAACTACAGGACAAATATGTCGTCATCCACGACCAAGGGCATATCGTTCGTCGATGTTACAATGGCACTGACCATCGGTGACACCCAGTATAAGCTGACCGTTAAGACCGACTCTTCGGGTAATGCAGTGTTCACGATCCCGCAGAAATATGCTTCAACTGTAACATCACCAGGATTTGATACGGCCAAGTTCCACATGGATGCCCAGTCAAGGGACTTCTCTGCAGGAACTAGCAATACATCCTACTCGGTGACCCTCGCAGCCAGCAAGGATGCCGATTCGACGAAATATGTTAAGCCGGTCAGCGTTTCGAATAGCGTTCCGATAAAGTTAACGCTCTACAACAATTCGAATACGACATATGAGGGCACAAATCTGACCAATGTAATACCGGGGCAGTATACAGCAGTTATAGCCGGAAGCACCGGAACCTATTACAGCGGAACTGTCTACATCTATCCTGGACAGACCGGACCATTGAATATACAGGCTACGAACGTTGTAACTGTAACACTCAATGCATCATCGGACGATACGATAACAGTAACGCCGACCGACACCGACAAAGGAAGCTACTACGTAGATTCAAGCAACCCATTGATCTACTACCTCCAGAAAGGTAAGAGCTTCTATTTCGAGGCCGTATCAAGTGATGGCGAGAACATTGCGTATGCATCTGTCTCTAACATATCAAGCTCAACGACTCTGAACTTGTCAAATATGAGCAGCAAGGCAGTCATAGACGGATACGTAGGAGTCACCGCAAACGGCACGCTTACCGTAACATACGGCAGCGTATCGATCCCGTTCACAATAACTGGCGGAACCTTCGAGATAACTGTGCCGTCAGGAATTGCCATACAGCTGCGCGCCAACCTGAGCCAGACCATTGGAAGCACCGTGTACAACTACACAGGAAATGCAACAATGTCCGCAAGCCAAGTGGTTGACGGTGCGACAGTACGTTTCCACTCGTTGACAGATCCTAACCCAACCAGCACATTGAACCTGTCAGGAAGTAACTTCAGCTTTGTCAACGGACAAGGAACGTTCACTCTGAGCGTGAAGAACACAGGCAACTATGCCGCTACCTACAGCATAACTGCAGGCTCCGCATGGGTCCTTGACAAAGCGTACACTCTTACAGTACCTGCAAACCAGACAGGCACGATCTCGATAAGCGGACGTTACGATCCAAGCACTGTCGGTGCCGGAAATGCGAATCTTTCTGTGACCGTCACGTCGATAAACGGTACGGCCGCCGGCACATATGTGGTGGATGCAGGAGCATTCTCGCAGTCTGGTTCGAATCCGTACATATATGTGGATCTGACAGGAACAGACGGAGCATTCGCCGATGCAGTGAACGGTTATGAGTACATGTATGCGGTAACACTTACCAACAATGACAATTATCTCAAGACCGTATCAATCATCGTTGATCCAAGTTCTATTCCCGGAAACTGGTCACTTGTCTACTCAGATAAGGATGGAGGAAATATCGTCGCGACCGGAGCGAACACATTCTCGGTCAATGGATACAGCTCCACAGTAGTATACATCAAACTGATGTGCAGGGACGGGTCAGAAACAGATGTTCCTTCGATCAGTGTAAAGGTTACGACGACATCGGGACAGACCCTTAACTCCAATACAAGCGGAGTGACCATCGCCAGCAACACTGCGACATTCAGCATGAGTGCGCAGTCTGCTGAGGTGGAAGCGCAGAACATGAATGTCACGGGCAACGATGTATACAACAGCCCAAGTCCGGTACCCGCACTGACGATCGTACTGATAGCGCTGTGTATGATAGGTGCCATCGCTATGATATGGATGGGTGTCAAGAAGGGGGTGTTGGTACGCAGAAGATAATTACCGTAATAGCAGTGTTCGCCATGGTTTTCGCGGCGGGAGCGATCATCTTTGAGAGTTCCTCAAGTGTAGACGGAGCAACCTCATACATACAGGGAGATACGAATCTGGTAAAGGTCAGCGGCACGCTCACCTACCAGATAATGTATTTCGAGTCCGATGAGTTCGAGACACTGAACATCACCTACACTGCCGTACTGAACGACAGCAATGGTAATGCTCAGGGAGGAGCAGTATCTCCGTCAAGCGGGAACATCACGAATGGCGTAGAGACCACTCTTACCATCACTGCCCCGTCATCCGCCGGAAAGTATACACTCGTAGTTACTTTCACGGAAACAAAGGATGAAGAGCCCAGCACCAGCACGGTAAGGACTCAGACCATAACGGTGGTGGAGCCGATTGTTCTGAATGCTGATCTGACCAACAACAGCAACGTGGACTTTACCGATTTTGCGGCCTATTTCAAAGTAGATGGGCAGCTGATCGAAGATAGCAAGACCTTGGTGTCAGTGAAGGCAGGACAGACCACAACAGTCTCGTATGAGTGGGTCGTAGATTCGCTCTCGAACGGTGAGCACACTTTCCAAGTGGTGGCCGGAGGAGAGAACATAGGAAGTTCGAAGACAACATTCACGGGAGGGGAAGGCAAATTCTATGTCGGGCACTCTGATTACGGACTGCTCAACATTCTGCTTGTTATTCTCCTGATCGTCGTGATCATCGGATTTATCTACATCTACCGCAAACCTGTAAAGAATTACGGCAAGCCGAAATCAAGGCGCTGAGCGCCTCTTCAAAACCTTTTTCAACTTCTCATTTTTGACATCATTACAGCATTAGTGATATCTGTGCGTGTTCTTTCCATCACGCCTCTGGCTATGTCCTGTTTCCTTCTTATCGGGAGTATGGGGTCAGGAACATCGAACATCATGATCGTATGGAAGAATGCTTCCATCTCAGAGAACATTGATACTGCGTGCTGAATGTCCTCTGCCATAAGAGATGTCAGAACAACCCTCCTCATCTCACCCAGACAGTCTGCAAGACCCAGGGCCCATGGCCGGGGATCTATCCCAAGCTCCTTGAAAGACGGTATTTTCTCGCCTTTTACAACCGAATCCAAAATCATTGCCTCAGCATATTCGGCCAAGGCATCATTTGCCGGACCCATATCCGCCATGAGTGCATCATCACCCATCAAAGCTTTGAGTTCTGAGACAAGGTCAAGAAGTGCTATTTTCGGTCTCGGGTCATCATCTGATACATGTATTGAGTGTATCATCTTCTTCGTCTCTCTTATTATGTCTCTGGAGCATCTGATGGCGAGTTCTCTGCGGGACTCTGCGTCCTGCAGTGTCTTAAGCGCTTCATCGGCTATGTCGGTGAGTTCGGCCATGAAGTGAGGTAATAGATTACAGATTATTACAATGATGCGAAGAACATACCCTTCAACCTATCTTTGAATAGCTCTTCCTCGATCCTTTTGTCAAACACATCTGCAGAAGGAGCGGTGAATTCAATGCCCCAGTAGCATACATCGAGGAGCGTCAGAGCATCAGGCCTTGCGATGCCGAATGTGACATCCTTTCCGCAAAGCGCGTCTTCTACGTCAGACAGAGAAGAATCGCCCCTTCCCACCGAGATCATAGCTGCAACGATACGGCGTATCATGTTCCACAGAAAGTACCTAGCAGAGAAGTCAAGAATGACCATGCAGCCCTCTTCGTGCACATGTATCCGGTTCAACACAAGCGTCGCGGATCTTCCGTTCGGTTTGCAGAATCTCGTGAAATCATGTTCTCCTGAGAACAATGCTGCGCAGCATCTCATCGCGGGGATGTCCAAACCATCGGAACGAAGAACATACCTGTATTCTCTCATATTTGCGAATCTTGGATTGAATTCATTATCGACGAGGGCGACGCTCCTGTAGAAAACATCTTTAGATACCGCATTCAGAGCTCGTAGCAATATGTCTGGGTCACTGATGTTGCTGTTGAACACAGCAACGTTTCCAAGGGAGTTCACACCTCTGTCGGTCCTGCTTGCGATCTTAAGATCCACTTCCTCATCCTTCATGTTTGTGATCATCATCACATCAGATAGGACATCGCCTTCCACAGTCCTGAAGCCGGGCTGTATCTGAGAACCGGAGAAATGCTCGCCCAGATAGGCTATCTTCACAGCGACCCTGTTCATGACAATAGATTCTTTATGCGATCCATCTTCTTCTGGATCAGTTCGTGTTTGCCTATATCGTGGCGTACGCAGATGGCATCTCCTTGAACAAACTCCAGAGCGGCCTCGCATCTCTGTTCAGCCTCGTCTATCGTTTCACCTATTCCGACAACTCCTATCGATCTCGAAGTTCCTGTGAAAAGCTTATCGCCGATCATATCAACATTCGCATAGAATACTTCGGAGCCGGTTTGATGAATGCCCTCCTCATCTATGCTTATCTCATGTCCGGATTCCGAAAGGGTTCCATAACCCATCGGGACAACGTATTTGCATACTGTGGCGAGGTTCTTGAATCTTATCTCCTCTTTCAGTTTTCCCGCGGTCATATCCTTTATAATGGTGGTGAAATCACTCTCAAGGACGGGGAGAACATTCATCGCTTCCGGATCGCCGAATCTGGCATTGATCTCTATGACCTTGGGTCCGTTCTTCGTAAGCATGAATTGCCCATACATCGGGCCGCGGTAAGGGCATCCTTCCGCATTCATCGCTTCCACTATACTCTTCAGTATCTCCAGCGCTTTGCTTCTTGCCTCCTCGGTAATGAATGGCAGAAGGTGGTTCGCATCAGAGAAAGAGCCCATTCCGCCGGTATTGGGGCCAACATCCCCCTCGTAGGCTCTTTTATAGTCCTGCACCAGAGGCATAGGCGCTATGTGCTTGCCATCAACAAAGACCATCTGGGTGAATTCCTCACCTATGAGTTTTTCCTCAATGATGACGCCTCCCATGCCATTTGTGCTTAAGATCTCCAAGACATAGGACATTGTCTCATCATGGCCATTGATATGCTCCCCCTGTACCTTTACGCCTTTCCCCCCGGTCAGTCCGATCGGCTTGACAACGATCTCTGCCGTCTGCGCTTTCAGATATTTTTCTGTATCTTCGGCATTATCAAAAATGGCATATCCGATATTACCTTCAATGTGGTATTTTGTCAGCAGCTCTCTCATGAAAGCTTTGGACGTTTCGATTCGGGCGGCACTCTTGGTCGGGGCCGCGCATTTCACGCCGATGTTCTCCAGTGCGTCTACCAGGCCGATCTCCAGCGGAGCCTCAGGCCCGATGAACGCATAACCTACGTCTTGTTCTATCGCGAATTCGCAGATATCATCGACCAGTCTTTCACTGATAAGTCTGTATCCCTTGGCCCTTCTTATTATGCCAGGGTTTGCATTTTTCATTACTGAATAGATCTCGGCACCGGAACGGTAGAGCGCCTCTACGGCCGCATGCTCCCTTCCTCCGCCGCCTACTGTTAAGATTTTCATGAACTTTCACCTTTCACAATCCCAGCACAGACAGTATCTCGTCTATGCCCCCCTCTGTTCTTGCGCTGCACATATACATCGTCTTCAATCCGCCAGTGAGCTTTCTGTAATCCTCGGTGATCACTTTCGGGTCTACCCCGACGGCATCCGCTATATCCATCTTATTCAGTATGGCGACGTCAGAATGAAGGAAAATATCGTGATGTTTCCTTACCATATCATCACCCTCTGTTGTAGATATCACGACCACCCTGTAGTCTGCCCCAAGCGGGAAGTCCGCGGGGCACACAAGGTTGCCGACATTCTCTATGAAGATCACATCATACTTGGTCAAGTCTATCTTATCAAGACTTTTCCTCACAAGGTTAGCGTCAAGATGGCATTCGTGACCGGTGTTACAATTGATCGCTTCCATGCCCGATTCCTTCATTCGTCTCTGATCGTCATCCCCGGCGACATCTCCCGCTATTGCGCAAACTTTGAGGCCTTTCTTTTTCATCTGTTCGGCCAATTTGATAATGAGCGTCGTTTTTCCGGATCCGATAGAACCCATGAACTCAATCGTTTTGATACCTTTCTCTTTTAGTAAACGGTAGTTGGAATTTGCGATCTTGTTGTTCTCCTTCAGAACATCATACTCCATCCCCACTTGGACGATGTGCATGAGGGCTGGATGCGTTCTATGTAAAAAACACTATCCTTATACGTCAGATAGCACTACACAAACTGAGCAAATGAGCTATTCGGTTTCTTTATCCAAAGTATTGGAAAACATCGGGGCGAAAGAAGGTTCCAAACTATCTGTGTGTTCTAACGGCAAAACATATGAAGGCAGATTAATGCCTCATCATGATTTCAGCGACAAGGACGTTCTGATAATAAAGGTCAGCAGCGGCTACAATGTCGGCGTTAAGATACAGGAAGGGGCGGTCATAAATGTCATCGGTCAGCTGGAGCCTCAATCAAAGAAAGACATACAGGCGGTCTGCAAAGAAGGGCTTCCGAATGTTGTTCTTATCGGCACCGGAGGAACGATAGCATCATATGTGGATTACAGGACTGGAGCGGTCCATCCTGCGCTATCGGCACCGGAACTGGTGAACGCTGTGCCGGAACTGAGAGATGTCGCAAACATAGACGCGAAGGTGCTGTTCTCAATATTCTCGGAGAATATGGGAGTGGAGAACTGGCAGGAGCTAGCGAAGGCCGTTGCGGACGAGATCAACAAGGGGGCGGATGCCGTTGTTATCCTCCATGGCACGGATACGATGGGATACACGGCAGCCGCTTTATCATTCATGCTGGGTGATGTTCCCAAGCCGGTCGTACTGGTAGGCGCACAGAGGTCCTCCGACAGGCCGTCTTCAGACGCTTCCTCGAATCTTACTGCGGCAGTTAGGTTCTGTGTGAATGGGGGCAGGGCAGGAGTGTTCCTCGTGATGCATGACACCCCGGGAGACGATTCTTTTGCGGTGCATATCGGAACAAGGATAAGGAAGATGCACACGTCAAGACGCGACGCATTCAAAAGCATAAACACACAGCCGATCGCGCATCTGAACAGAGAAGGAGAGATCAAGTTCACGAGAGAAGGAAGATTAACGACCTCAGAGAAAGTCATCGCAAAAACAAAGATGGAAAGGTCGACAATACTCCTGCAGTATTACCCCGGCATGGATCCGGCGCTCTTTGAGAATATGATCATGAAGAGCAAAGGAATAGTGATATCGGGTTCCGGTCTCGGTCATGTGAACGCGAACATGGTCCCGCTGATAAAGAAGGCCTGCGATAACGGATCGGTCGTGGTAGTGACGTCTCAATGTCTTAACGGCAGGACCAATCTCAATGTTTACAATACAGGAAGGGACATGTTGTCTGCCGGAGCGATATCCGTTCTGGATATGCTCCCGGAAACAGCTTATGTGAAACTCATGTGGGCATTGGCCAACTCAGAGAACACAGAAGAAGCGAAGAAGATCATGATGACGCCTCTGGCCGAAGAAATGAGCGACAGGAGGATAATCGATGTCTGAGAGGGATCTTGTTTGCGGTATCGAGATACA
>Ga0123357_10006454_pt1 | contig 14321 bp, 6 predicted proteins | sample TergutEmb28metaG_FD_89873 | JGI IMG/M metagenome (GOLD analysis project Ga0123357, IMG submission 89873) | Embiratermes neotenicus P4 segment gut microbial communities from Petit-Saut dam, French Guiana - Emb289 P4 | ecosystem: Host-associated > Arthropoda: Insects > Digestive system > Gut ...
AAAGTTGTAGCTAGACCATCACTACTTTATGGTAGCGAAACATGGGTAACCACGAAGCGAGACATGACTGGCCTAGAAGCGGCGGAGATGCGCTTTGTAAGAAATGTTAAGGAATACACAAGACTGGATAAAATAAGAAGCGAAATCATAAGAAAAGAACTGGAGATCCCTGGAATACAAGATGTAAGAACCAAATCTAAACAAAATTCGATCAACCACCTTGAGAGAATGGATAACAACAGACTGCCGAAACACGCCTTCAACTACAAACGCCGAGGACGAAGAGATCGTGGCACCCCAAGGAACGATGGCAACGCGTCGATGCCGAAAGAGGTCAAACGACCTAATCCATGGAGGCAGATGATGATGATGATTTGAAAGTTATTAAAAAATTTCATGAAATAAACTCTGACCTTTAATTCACATCTTCCACAGAAACAGGAAGTCTGGGTCACAGGCACATACTTAAAAACAGAAGGGTCAATATTCCAGATAACATCTCTCTGAAATTCAGAAATCATCACTTTTTTCTAGATGTTTAATTAAAATCTCTCTATTAATTATATTTTTCTTTGCAGATTTGACAAACATATACTTTCATGTGCAACGGAAATTTCAAAAGCCCCTGGAGTTGTATTAGGAGACGTTACGGGAGATGGTGTAAAATATTTGAATCCACCAAATATTTAGATTACTCTCCTTCTGAGAAAAGGAAACGCAGGCCATGAATATCACAACATTTCACGTTTTAAGGCATTTAATCAATATTCACGAAATTAAACAAAAATAATGGAGGGCACTGAATGTCAATTTTAAATTCTTTGGAAAAACAAAAATAGTAACATTGTTGATTAGCGATCTTCTGAGGTGTAGGAGGCGTCAGCGATGCTCAAGCCAACTTCTAGATCCTAAAGACCTTAATGGTAAAGCGTTTTGTTGTGACATACAATTTTATTACAGAAGTATTCTTGTAAAAGTGAAGTAATAAAACGGAATTCCTTCAAATATTTTTGGTTAGTTTCCATAGTTATGAACGTATCACCTGATTCATGGTTTTAAGCAATTTAAATTCTGTGCCGGACCTGATTATAAGCATGTCTAAGGACTTTTTTTATAAAATGTTGTCCTTAAGTAAATAGTTACAAAGTTGGCATCAGTGTGAACGTTTAATTTTTTACCTGAAAAATGTAATATAGACAGGATATGTATTAAGGTAAGATGTCTTTCACAGAAGAAGGTCAAAACAATTATGAAACTAATGTGTAAACGGAAGAACATAAAATTTGAATAGTTCTGGTAAAAAAAATATTTTGCACGTGTTCACAAAAAAATTGTTTCAATTTTGCAAATTTTATCCTCGGTTTATTTCTTTATGATTTATTTGTAATATGGGAACAAAACTGTAGGTTAAATATTAATCAGAAATCTTGCTAATAACTGATGATATAAAGAACCGAAATAAATCAGTAATTATTCTTGCGGTAAATTGCGCCAAATTAAGAAATTCATTTGCATTTAATATGAAAATTTATTTTGACTTTAAGACCGAATCCTGGGACTCTCTGGTTCTCTGTAGAATTTAAAACCGAGACATTTTCTGGAAGAACCAGAAATGCACTGCGGTGAACTATATTAATCGACAACCGACATAAAGAGTCATACATGAGGGCGGTTAGAAATAACTAAACGTCATCATTATTGTGATTACCCCCTGCGGCTAAAATGGATAACGTGTTTTTTAAATATTAGTTTCAAAACTGAGCTCATAGTTCCTATGAAAAAGGTGACATTTGATCACTGTGTCCTGTCTTCAATAGACGTTAATGGAATATCGAATTTAAAATTTAATTTTATCGATGGGATCTTGTGAAATTTGAAGTGAAAATTTGTGTTCTGTAAGGGCGTGCAATTTCTCGAATAGCTGACCTGCCACTAAATTCTCAAGAACTTCATGCTGTTAGCTTTATTAAATTATGAAAGATTTTCTTCTGAAAACATAAGTTAAACAAGTTATATATTGTGAGTTGTATACTTGAAATCAAGAAAGTTCGACAAAGAGTTTATATAATCTAAAAATACGATTTTCATAGTAACGTGGTAAATATGAGATTATATTTATCTCAGTAATTAACCAAATTGATGCACAAAAGTTTTCTTTTACAATAAGTTTATTTCATGTTTTTACATATTTCGAGCACGTGCTAATCACCAGGTCAAAATTTCATTACACAGCCTCTGGTATTATCACACCTATAGGTAGCCGTCCCGTGCACAGGTTGAGAGAGCTCTCTCAACCTGTGCACGGGACGGCCACCTATAAGTGTGATGATACCAGAGGCTGTGTAATGCAATTTTGACGTCCTGATGATTAGCACATGTGCTTGAAACATGTAGAAGCATGAAATAAACTTATTGTAAAACAAAAATTTTGTGCGTCAAGTTGGTTAATTACTGACATAATTATACTGAGACTCACGGTCAACAAAACCTCAACAACAACAAAAAATTATATGTTACATCTGCACTGAAATTTATTTATAGAGGAAACTTTTCCTTTCCGGTCTGCAAGATTATGGAACATGTCATTTAACAAGAAACGCGCATTTCATAAACCTGTTTGTCAAATAGCGGTTTTGTGAAAAAAGCCAGTACGCTTGCGTTTTCCCACAATACGACCGCCTTCAAAAGACTACTAGGCCCTTGCGAAGCCTCCTGAGGGAGATGTTAAGATTTCAAAATGTGTTTACGTATTGAAAAATCTGAGAGCAAAAGCGCATTAGCGTTTAGCTCGTAGAGCCATTTGCGAGCCTCAGGAAAATAACGTGACGTTAATGACGGTAGAGAATGGGGATAATATGGTAATTTATAAAGGTTTCCAGCTACTAAAAACAAAAGAAGTTTATCTCAGTACGTTTTGTTACAAGCTTCGCTGTATCAACTACAGCCTCTAAGCAGCGTGCAATTAAATATAAAGGTCATGAATTTCAAGTCGGAAGAAGAGTTGAAGTTGTGGTAGAAATCTGATATTTGTTTAAACAAACTGAAGAGAAATCCATTTAATTTCGTTCACTATTTTTAATTCCTTGGGCGAGCTTTAAAATATTGTTTTAAAGGAAAAGTTAAAATCGATATCAGTCTCAAAAATGTTGTGCTGAAAATGATATTGATTTTACCTATTCACGTAATTGACACACAATGGGATGTCAGATGGGAAAATTGTTTTAAATTATTAATTCCAATGATAGAAGGAGAATATTGTTCTGAGGAGAATATTTGGACCTAAGATGGACGAGGTGACAAGGGAGTGCTTAATGATCTATTTTCTTCACACATTACTGTCCGGGTGATCAAATCGAGAAGAATGAGATGGACGGGGCAAATGACACGTAAGGGGGAGAGGTATAAACTTGGTTTTGGCGGAGAAACCTGAGAGAAAGAGGTCATTTGGAAGACCCAAACGTAGATGGCAGAATAATAATAAGATGGATCTTCAGGAAGTGGGTTATGGGGACTAGGACTGGATCGATATGCCTCAGGATGGGGACAGGTGGCGGGCACCGGTGAATGCGGTAATGAAAATTTGGGTTCCATAAAATGTGGGGAATTTCTTGACTAGCTGAGAACCGGGTAGCTTCTGAAAGACTCTGCTCCATGGGGTAAGTAAGTAAGTAAGTAAGTAAGTAAGTAAGTAAGTAAGTAAGTAAGTAAGTAAGTAAGTAAGTAAGTATGTAAGTAAGTAATGGTAAAGTAGGAACGTTGGAATTTGACGAGAATTTTTTTCAGTCAGACACATTACGAGATTTGGGGAGTGACTGTAAGAATAACATAAGTGTTTTCGAGAAATCCAGTAAAACTCTGTGCTAGTTAACCGTGAAAAATCATGTAGAAAATCTCTTCTTTTTTTTACCCTTATATTATCAGAGGGTTCCTGTGGTAGTTATGTGTTCTGACTTCTTGATGATCAAAATTCACCTCAATAATATTGTCAGTTACAATTCACATAGCGCCCCACAGTCAAAACATACATTCAACATTATGAAGAAAGATGGTTTAATGACTTTCTAGGTAATAATCAACTTTTGTAAAACCTTTCGAAACACCTAATTACAGTGTGATTAAAATGCAAAATTTCTTGAAGATAATCTGGTGGTATATTAAAAACAACGTGCCTTAAAAAAATAAATGAATAAATAAGTATTAATATAATAAAAATATTACTATTAATATTATTATATTATTATATTATTAATATTAATATTATAATAATATTATTATTAATATTAATATTATAATATTATTAATATTAATATTAATATATATTGAAACACTACTCACGGAGATGCCTAAATATATGAAAAAAGGGTTATAAGTCAAAAAAATTTGGAAGTTTAGCAAACAATTATATTAAACCAAATCAGATACAAATTTCTGATAATTCCAAACCAAAATTAACAAAGAGTCGCAGTAGCTTTGCAGTATTATTATATTTTTGGTCGTTGTCAATGAGAAAAATCATTTTGAACTAACTACTTCGTTACAAATACGTTCCAATGTTTTGAACTGTCAGTGAAATAGATAATACTATCTTTTGCTGTGCAAATGTATAATCAAGAGAAATCGCTTTACTTTAGAAGGAAACTTAACAAGAAAGTTTAATCCTAAGCATTTAAATCTGCACGGAAAGCCTAATCCGAAGGTATCTATGCTACCATGCTCTAAGTTAGAGTGCAAATTTTTTTCATTAAAATACTACATCGATTTCCATAAATTTAGGTGACAAACACACTTATTTCTGTAACTTCATTCTGACTTCAATGTGCTGTACACATACATACGATACAGGGTTACCAAACTGTAAACACTGTAACTCCACACAGTCACCACTGACATTCCAACATACACGGTCCGGCAGATATAACTAACGATTTGGCGACACAGCTGTGAGTGGAATCGTTGGCGTGGGGTATTTGTCCTTGAGCGCCCTTCTAGCGAGACCCAAAGCATTTCAGTTGTCATAGAACGCTGGTCTGTAGAGCGTTGGGATTTCGCTGTGGAGACGTATTTCTAAAACAACGATTCTGTCCTTGTGACTCAGAGGATATTTCTTCGGCACTTCAATATTCATCGGAACGACAGTGTCACTAGTCGCAATGCTGTACTGTTGTGGGTGAGAAACTGCAGAGAAACAGCGTCTGCCGCAAAAAGGAAACGTCCAGGAAGAGAGCCTTCTCTTAGAATTCCTGAGAGCATCGAAAGATTGCGTCAAGCTTTTGTCAGAAGTACTCCGATTGCGGGAATGTGCTGACAATAAGGGACGCCACCTCACAGACACTATATTCAGGAAGTGAATATTGTAATTAAAATGTTTTCAAATAAAGATAATTTTAGTGATAAATTCACGTAAAAGATACTGTACTTTTCATTTTATTGTAACTTAAAATTCGTCAGGTTTTTCTGTCAGACCCTGTATATCTCATCGCGACAAGAAGGCTCGCAACCTCGCGTAAAAAAATCTGTTTCAAGTGTCCGTAGCTAGGAGAAAACAGCTTGTTTCACATCGTCTGTTTTTGCAAATCTTTGCGAACCAGGGGGTTCGTAAATATTGCATGGAGGTCGGAACTCTGGAGAAGGCGTTGAATAAGGGGGATCTAGGGAGGAGTGTTTCGTAAGCGCCAAGCCATAACGCCGCCCGCTTGGCAATATGGGTCCAACACTTTCTATTCCTTTGGATCCCTGAAGAAGCAACCCTGCATTGACTAGGAAAATCTGACAAATTTATAATTGTTTTCGCAGTTCTAACAATATTAAAAGCAAATAATTCCGTGCACTTCTTTAAATGCATATATTTCTAGTCACGAATTTTCAAATTAAAACGAGGCAACATTAATTTAGCTAGTTATTATAACACGCAACTTTGTTTTATATTAATTCAATAGCACGAACATACTCACATAACTTTTCATGTGCATATACGCTAGTGACTGCTAATCCATTTGTTGTAGGGAGTACACAAACTCACATATAGTTGTACTGGTTCCTACGCTTGGTGGATTAATCCAAACAGTGGTTATAAAGTTACGTGCACCGAATTTATAACGGATGAAAGAAAGACTTTCTTTGACATGAAAAACAGGCATCTGTATTCTCGCCATGTATAAGAAAACAACCCCCTCTGTAATTCTTCGTCTGCAGTTTCCTACCTCATGGGTTAGTGCGAGATGAGAGAAAACAAGGCAAAATTTCGGTAGAAGAATATAAGAATAGGAAAAGACGAGAAACGCAAATAAGAAGAAATATTGGAAAAAGATGACAAAAATTTTATCTGATATAAAGGACTTTCTTTTACATAAAGCATACTGATATAATGTAAAAAAGTCATATAAACTAAGCTGACCTTGCTAGTCTTGTTTAACGACGCCACTAACCAGCGACCCACTTCCTGTTCAGGACATATCTGATTTTCCCCAAGAAAAGAAATTTAAATACTATAGGCAAAAAAAAAAATCCAGGGTTGCCATATATTTCCAGACAAAAGGCAAGCATTATGTTGAAACAAAACAGATGAACCAGGCTGTAAGCAAAAAGTACGAATGCCGCGAAAATATTCCATTATATCAATTGAACACAAAAGTCCTCTGATGTGCACAAGAAAGGTCAGGGTTGATTAACAGTGCAGTAAATATTAGTTTTTCTTTACAATTCTTCACCCACTCACCCCCCCCCCCTCACCACACACTTGCCGAAATTTGGTTTTTCATATCTAAAAAACCACTTCCCATTCCGTAATTAATGTTCTGGCGTAATATAAATTGTATTCTTAGTGACAAACACAAACTTCTGTAATGCGATGCCATGTATTTTAGGGTACATATATCGATATTTTCAAACCAAGGAGTGCAATCTTCTTTTGAGGAAAAGAATTTACTGGTTTACACGTTTTTATTTCCATTTGGTTTAGGGTACTTCAGAACTTCATTACCATGAAATGCTATTGAATAATTTTAAGATACAATTATGTCCTTTAAAACCGCAGATATTCATTTTTTCTTACCTACGTACCAATTCTTTTCGTAAACTGTTATGATTGAGCAGGCCAAAAAATATATTTTTTAAATTTTGATGTTTTGCTGACCGTGCATCTCAGAATAATCTTAGTAATTAACCAACTTGATGCACAAAAATCTTTTTTTATAATAACATTATTAAATGCCTCTACATGTTTCGAGCACTGTGTGTTCATCATCAGGAGGTCAAACGTTTATTATACAGCATCTGGTATCATCACACCTGTAGGTGGCCATCCGGTGCGCAGGTTGAGAGGAGAAAAGTCCTATCTCAACCTGTGCACAGGATGGCCACCTATAGGTGTGACGATACCATATACTGTATAATACAAATTTGACCTCCTGATGATGAGCACATAGTGCTCGAAACATGTAGAAGCATTTAATAAACTTATTATAAAACAAGATTCTGTGCATCAAGTTGGTTAATTATTAAGATTATACAGTGTGTCCCTTTCGCTACCGAACGCGGCATTTATTTAATAATTTTACAACTAATGAGAATATTGCAAAGAAATTTGAAGCGGACTACAGACACATTCCTCTTCATTTCTCACACAACGAACGTACTCCTGTTCAAATCTCCTTGCGATATCTTCATTGATGTTAGAATTATTAAAGAAATGCCGGGTTCGGTAGCGAGTGGGAAATCCCGTATATTTTAAGATTATTTTGTTATAACTCAAATTTTGTCACCTACACTTTCCCTAAATGAAATAAAAATTACGTCTCGTACATTTCATACAAAAACTATTTGTTTGCTGCAAAGTCAAATTTTTAATGAAACCGAAATCCCAAAACACAAAAACATAGGATATTTTCTTCATAAACGCGTCTTGTGCATTAGCAGAGGTTCTGACTACATACATATTTTAGGTTAAAAGGTCCACACAAAAAGTGAATGTGTTATAATATGTAAATACACTCCACTCCTCATGTCTGGACACATAATATTTTAATCTCTGACGTACACTTCTTCTCTCTCTCTGCCTCTCTTTACTTCATAACGTCCAAGAACTTATAAAAGATTCAACAGACGAGCAGAGGAAATACATACATATACAACGGTTCATAATTCGCAAAATTTCCTTACGTTGTAACGTTGCTGTTTCACGTAGATCTCAAATACAAAGTGAAATTCCTAAAATATTTATGAACTTACACAGCTCGACTCATTCTAAAATTCTTACTTTGCATTCAGCTGCACTTGTATTCTTGGTAACAGCTTCAGTTAATTTGCAATAGCTTCCCTCTGCATATTTACAGATCGTTATGTAAGGTAATTATGACCCTATCTCTATATGTACGTTAAATGATTTTTTTTATGTAATTTGCATCAAGTTTAATGTTCATAATTTTTTATACACATAAGTTTAATCGGTCAATACGATTATTACTGGTGGTATAATATCAATATTTTGGAAGAGAATGTGCAAAAATTTGACAAGGAAAATGTTAACAAAATACACTTGTTAGGAAACACAGTGATGATGGTGGAATAAGAATATTAAAACGAATTTCAAAAAGAGACAGGAGTGGTCATCTCGACTTGTTTCTCCTAGCATAGGTTAGGGAATATGACGACTGATTCAAAACTCAGCAAGGAATCATTGGCTTCCTTTGTAAGGAAAACTTATTGTAAAATGAAAATTATTAATGCCCATAAAACTCGACCCCATGCTCTTAAAATTTCATGTCATTCTGTAACACGTCATGAAAGAACAGAGAAGCGGTGGAGGTACTGCTCTATCTACACACAACATCGGCGCTAGGAGACGGTTAGAAATTAGAAACTGTATTATGAATCTTCTGTTGTTACAATATATTCGTATCCAGTTTCGATCAACCAAACTTCATGCAGACAAATTTCAGAATATAAGTCCTAAACCTTTCATAAGGAAATAATTATGCATGGACATGACCGTCATAACACAACTATATTGTCAATTATACATAACATGTCAACTACATGTTTCGGCCAATACATTTTTTACCATTATCAGGTTGGACACAATTAGCGGAGAAAACTATACAATATATAATGCTATGCAGTATAACCATCAGTGTTGGTGTAAGTGGAGAGGGACGAGATCTCGTTTACAAAAGAGTTGGAGAGCGTGTGTGCAGAAGGTTTAATAATTGTTTCCTTCTTTCCTTATGTTTTAACTAACACAACCCACATGAAAATCCTTAAAGTTGCCTAAACCTTTCATTTATCCTGACGTGTTTTATCAAAGCGTAGTTGTAAGCTCTCGATTAGTTATTACACAAAACAAAAACCTTCTTGGTTTGAAACTTTCGTCCTGTTCTGAATGTTGTATTATTTCTTTTGGGTGATTACCCGGCGTCTGAATTCACCTTCATAGATGGTGTCCCACTATATATGAAGAAGGAATTGACAAAAAGTTCCGAAACATCGGAACACAAAATTCAGAAGCCGAAGAATCACCAAACAACAAATTTCTTACTAATATAATATTTAAAACATTTTGCAGTAATTATTATAAATTCCTCAATATAAATAGAAGAAGATGTATCTTCTTTGTCTGCCCCCACTCGCGGTCCAGTACCTACATGTATGACGCAATCAAGTGTATTTTATATTATACGAAGTCATGCGCACAGCAGCTTATTCTTGAAATCCTATTCGTGAATATTAAAGGATCGTTAATTCGTGCTGTAGTGTTCAACGTGAAGATCTTGTCTTCTGGACTGAAAGGTTCTGATAAAAATGTTGAAGCTTTGGTCGTGGGATAAATTTTATGAGATAACGAAAAATATTTCACACACCACTGCATAAAATTCGTGTTATTAGCATCGCACAATCGTGAGCAGTTTCAGTGTTTATGTTAAGCTCAAAGATCGAAAACCCTCACTGAGTGGAAAAACTACAACAACGCGTTGTGGCATTAGAGAAACAGCTACAACGCGAAATTTCGTGTTTTGGCTCTTTTTAAACAACCGCAACGCGTTGTGGCATGTGAAGATATCCCATGATGCGAAAGTCTTGTCGTGGCTCTTAAAGGAAATGACCACGAGTTCGGACTTCATGAAAATAGCACAAGGTGTCGTGGTCCTTACCTTTTACAGCCACGACGCGATGTGAGACAAGTTTCAACCTGCCGAAGGGTCAGTTAGCGTCAGTCTGGTCAGTTAGCGAGTGATCGAGCTGCAAGTTGGTGTTTTTACAGCCATTTTTTGACAGGGTGAAGAAGATATTTATGGCAAAGTGAAGGAGTTGAATGACGCAAGCAGTCATAGGAGCTTGTTTCTTGATAACGAGCGTTACAATAACATTTTACGGGAAGTTAAGGAAGCTCAGATATTCCGAAAGAATAACCAACCACTGACTTCAAAACATTACCGGCGTCTTAAAATGTACGACGTCATGAAGATCGGTGATACGCAGAAAATTATTGAAATTGGTTCAGGTGAAAATGATGATTCAAACATTCGTTATTACTGCAAGACGGAGGAGCTGTTTGGTGTCTTGGAAACAGCACATGTCAACATAGGACACAAAAGGACAAGAGCTGAAATACGCTGTTTAGTTTGTGATTGGCAAAAACATTCTCTTTACTTCTTCCTTTCTAAATTTTTGTTTCTTTCTTTCAGTCATGGAAGCTGAACTGAAAAAGAAGTATTGCAATGTTACTCGACAAGTGACAGACCTTTATTTGACACTTTGTGAACAGTGTCAATTAAAAAAAAAAAGAGCAGAACGGGGATTAGTTTTACGTCCAATCCTTTCACATTACATGAATCCTCGGTGCCAGGTAGACTTGACTGATATGCAGTCCGAAACAGATGGATATTACCGATTCATTATGAACTATCAAGCACATTTGACAACGTTCAGAATTCTTCGTCCCCTGAAGAGCAAAACGGCCGAGGAAGTGGCCTGTTAGCTAGTAGACATCTTTGGATGTTCGGTGCCCCATTCGTACTGCAGAGCGACAATGGCTGGGAATTTGCGAACAAAATAATACAAAACTTGGCTGATACGTGGCCAGAAAAGAAGTTCGTGCATGGAAAGCCGATAAATTCTCAAAGTCAAAGATGAGTTGAAAGATCCAATCAAGATGTTCGAGACATGCTGGTTGCTTGGATGTCCGACAACAACACGAAATCCAGGTCTGAAGGACTATGGTTTATCCTAAGCAAGACAAACCGAGCTCTGCATTCAGGCATCAAGACAAGTCCTTATGAGGCTATGTTTGGAACGGCGCAGAGGATCGGACTTGGGGATTCTCCGCTGACTGAAGACATGAACTGTTCAGTAGAAACTGAAGAGGAACTGAAACAGCTCTTTAATGCAGGAATGAATAATGGTCGGGACAAGGAAGACAAGGAAGGAGCCAACCAACAGGATAGAAAAGATGAAGATGAAATTCAAACCAATGACACTTCAGAAGAAAGAGTAGAGAAGAAAGACAACAAAAAGTTTACTGTATGATTTGTGAGGAGTCATCAGGCGCTCACAAGTGTTCAGTGTGTGACCAGTTTGTTCATGCTATTTGTGGAAGTTACAGTGAAGACAATGAGGGTTTCAGACTGAAAGTCACTTGCAAACTCTGTGTAACGAAGAATCGAATCAAAATTGAGAGAGAAAGTGCAAAATCTGGTCAGGAACAACTAGCTCAAAAACGGTTTCTCTCTCCAAATCAAGACTTCCAGCAGTTGATATTGGGACGAACGTTGTGGTCAGGGTGCCTGACCTTGATCGAGGGCATCCAGCCCCCAGAAATGTCCTAGCAGTTGTCGTTGATGTCAAATCTTCTGGGCTTTATCTGTTGGGCACGAAGGAAGGCCTATTTGAGCGGCTGTATGCTCATAATGAATTCACAACTGCTGACAACAACTTTATCGAGGCACATGATGTGCCCTCAAGTTCACCATCTTTTCGGTCAGTCTCAATGATAATGTCTGGAAGTAAGCAGGGATTTGTAAGCTGCGATTGTAAGAGGTACTGCATCGATAAAATGTGCAAATGTCTTTCGAAAAGTATGAAGTGTAATTCTAAGTGTCATTCTAACAGCTCCTGCAAAAATAAATGAGTTTCGCCATTGTTCTTCATTACATGTAATTTTATCAATAAATTACTAAACTTATAAACAGTTAATTTAAAAGACATTTCGTGATGTTGCTGTTTCTGTCATGCCACAATGCGTTGTGGTTTTTTTTTCCGCTCAGTGAGCGTTTTCGATCTTCGAGCGTAACATTTATACCGTAATCGAAATATATAAAACTATTTCCGGCCTTAGTCTCACAGGTCACCTGTTCTTATTCGATTCTTAGAGAAGCAACACGCTCATTGGTCTGATAAAAGAGCCTTTTTGTAAAAACAAATTCTCTTTTCATCTACAGATTAATAAAGGGAGATAGGTTTAGAGAAAGAGAGTTAATAGATCTACACAGAATAACGTGTGATATGATTAGTTCAGTAACATTTTGTAACATTGAGAGTTGTACGTTTTTCTTCCACAACGTCCCAGCATTGTGTTTTTCAAGGTCAGTGATACTGAAATGAGTATAATGAAAGTGGCTTCTCAGAAAGGAGAAAGAGATACTACGTCGAAAGTTGTGAATAGTACACTTCCATGAAATTACCATAAATTTTTAATGAAACTCCTGACTTCGGGTACCAAACATAACACTGCATTGTTTGTAGAATGACCTAAAATCGGTTCAGCTGCAGAGACCCGAGCATGAAGCTGACCAATATTTCCTAATTGCTTTCGACTTATAGCACACGGTCACTGAAGTCCATAGTGGCAAGTCGAGGTAAATTAAGTTTAGAGATCAAACAACTTCATTTATTTCACTAAGCAAAGGATCTTGCGTATTCAGTTCACGGTTGAAAGACTTCATTCAAATGTATCGTTTTTCCGGCATTAATGTACCAAAGAGAAAGATAAAACAGAAGCCTTCTGGAGGCAGAGGCCTGATACTGAAGTTTTATTCGACGTTCCTTACTTCTGTATAATGTATTAGCAAAGCTGTGTTCTTCTCTTATACTTTAGTCTCCCTTAGAATCTGTTAAAAGTGGAGTATAAAGTGAAACTACACCAAATAGCTCCTTAGGACATCTAAAACTGTGGAAGTACACTGGGTTGTTTCATTTGCTGCGTATAATAAAACCATACATTCTTATTAGAAGAAAGATTTATTGAAGAGAAAGAAACCTTAAGGAGAAGCTCCAGATTTTGACAGGGAAATCTGGTTTCTTTAGTTGGTGGGGCGCCAAGGAGATTTATCACCTTACATGTAGGAATTGGGTTAAAGAATATACAGGATTTTACCACTACAGATTTAAGTCACCGGGTCTGGTTGCGGTCTCAGACAACAGTACTACACATTCACACACACACACACACACACACACACACACACACCAGCACACACACACACACACACACACACACACACACAACAGAATCAATTTAAAACTTGTATCAAATTCGGTATACGTGTTCCTGTTGACCAGTGTAGCTCCTTATCATATTATATTTGACAAACAGGATGTACACAATACCGGGAAACCAAACTTTGAATTTTTGTTCGGCCATAACGCCATGACATCGCTTGAACGTTATCCTTTGAGCTTGTGTTAAAAATAATATTTACAACAAGTAGTTACCCTTAATTCGTCACAAAACTTACCTAGAATACCAATAATATTCTACCTCGTACTATTAAGTTACTTATTTATTACAGTCATTCCAAGTTAATATTTTTATGAAATGTCATCATAAATTTACTGACGGTCAATAGCATAATTTTCGCCTATCATATAAAATTTTACACTCATGTTAGTGTTGTAGTTTTATGGTGTTTTTAGGAAAAGGAGGAACTACGGTTTGATAGTTCTGTTCCTCTTTCGCCTTGCTTTACACCGAGTTCTCATTTCCCTTCCGTATTTACAAGGTCTTTGCAATGGAATTTTAAAGACTTGGTGACCTTCGTAAAATCCATTGAGATTTCATCGGAGAGTAGACGGCAAGTCTCGGATATTAAACGTAAAACAGTCTCGTTACAGGCCTGGAGTGGCCCAGAGGTTTCCAGGAACTTAAGGTTCCCAGATTTCATGACAACGGAACAGGATGGTAGTAAGGTTGTTAGCTTTAGGCACGGGCCGCCTTTACCCCCCCCCCCCGCACCCCCCCCGACGACGCTGCGCCGTATGTTGTCGGCTGCCGACGGCTTTACCTGCACACCGCGGATCGGGCGATGGTTTTTTCTTTTTATAAATATTCA
>Ga0123357_10006455_pt1 | contig 14320 bp, 3 predicted proteins | sample TergutEmb28metaG_FD_89873 | JGI IMG/M metagenome (GOLD analysis project Ga0123357, IMG submission 89873) | Embiratermes neotenicus P4 segment gut microbial communities from Petit-Saut dam, French Guiana - Emb289 P4 | ecosystem: Host-associated > Arthropoda: Insects > Digestive system > Gut ...
TATACGTCTTTACGCAAAGCGCATGCCTGGCTGAAGAAGAGACAGATTGACACCTGAGTGAGTTAGCGTGAAATTCGGCAATTCGTTTTCTGCTGTAAAGTCAGTCCAGTGGTACATTGAATGGTTCAGGATGTCCTCTTTTACGGAATCTGTATACTTCAAAGCTGTAACAATTCCCTTTGCGTCCTTAGGTTCATGCCCAAGTATGTTACTTTAATTAGGGCCAAGAAAAGAATTATCACGTGGTCCACCAACCGTCTGCCTAGCAGTAATCTCCCTTCTGCGTGCTTTACCCATTCATCCCTATTGCCATTTGTATTGTGGTTATGGGTCCCCTTATCTTTATTTCCGTAGTGTGTTATTGTTGGGGGTGCAGGCGGCTGACTTTAACCTGCACCACCCTCATTTATACTTTCCATGACCGGAGTATAGTAACTTAGTGATACGAAGAAAAAATGATCGTTTTCGTAATCCCGCTTTGTATGCTTCATATTGATAACTGTCCATAGAATTGCCTACTACGTACTTCCTCGACTAATATAATAAGTTTCAGGAATGAACGTTAGCATAACTTTCTTTGTTACGAACGGGTGATTTGCGATCAGAGACGTCTGTGTTGGCTTCAGCTTTTCATATCCAGAATTACTTTAGGCTTGTCGGAGTTTTGTGTTCTTAATTCGTCGGTCTTGGCCACTGAATTAACCCCAGAAGTACATCCGTTTTCCTAGATAACAGAGACACAGTTTGAGAGAGTCTCGAAGCGAATACCTGTCGCGGCTACGAACATACACTGTTGTTTGAAAATGAATTAATTACATGAAACTTACACACGACATAGTGTTTTTCCCACGATGAGTGTGATTGTCTTGTCAATTATTCGTAAAATGCGCTCGCTACTACTCTACATCACCACGGTAGCACAGTGGTTAAGGTGCTGCGCTACAAATCGGAAGGTCGCTGGTTCGATCCCATCTGACATAAAATCCTTCCGATCGCACTATGGCCCTGGCGTCGACTCAGCCTCTAACAGAAATGAGTACCAGGAGCATTTCCTGGGCGGTAAAGGCGGCCGGTGCATAAGGCTGACAACCTTACCACCATCCTGTGCCATTGTCATGAAATCTGGGAACCTTAGCTTCCTGGAACCCTCTGGACCACTCCAGGCTTGTAATGGGACTGCCTTACCTTTACTACTGTACATCGATTATTTATGCATTGACAAATGCAGCAATATGAATATATTCAGCTCCGCACTTTTCCATTTGTCAAATGCATCGTTTTATAAAATATGTAGACTAACGTAAAGTTAAATAAAAGTGTTAATATGACTTTAATTCTCGTTTCGCCGTTCACTCCTTGTAATGCACTTCCACTTCTGAGCTGCAGTCTGTTTCGTTGCTAAACTGCTAGTATCTGTCTGAAGCAGGAAGTCTTCAGATCCTGGAGGAATAAAGGAGTACAAGGGAGCTCTTTGAGGAAGTAAAACATGCTACGAAAATTGTAAAATTATTCAGTTAGAAATGCGAAAGAAAACCTTTGCTTTGGACTGTATTCAGAAACGTACATGAAAAAGATGTAGACGAAGGAAGGGGGGCTGGAAGGTTTGTTCACCAGGTGTCCCGTAGGATCATCTCATATTCCGTACTGCAACTCTGTTTCTGTCCTGTTCCCTTTTCCTTTCTTCTTCCATGCTGCATACTTACGCCAACCCCTTACTATTCTCCCTTCTCAAAAACTCTAAAAACCCCAATCTTCCCCTTTATTCCTTCTATCCCTTTATCCCCCTTCCTTTTATTTATTTTTTCTCAAGGGTGCAATACAGTTTCTTTCCGCAAGGATAGGGCCAAAGGGGAAAAGACTCAATTCCGGGAGATCAACTTTCCTGTACCTCCACCGCTTCCAACCTGTGCTGAAACTTTGTATATAAACTTCCACTTCATTCCACTATTCACCTCTGTCTTCCCTCCTTCTCCTCTATTCGCGATCTCATCTGATCAGAAACTTGCTAAAATAAGATCAAAAGTAGACATAGAAAACGAAAGGTGCTTTAAAAGAAAGAATGGTTTTGGTGTTATCCACAATTGACTGATAAGAACGCGGGGCTGAAGTAAAGAAGACAGAATATGCCACAGGTCTGGGGGAGAGGGCTTGATTTAAGAGATACAGTTCCCAAGAATGCGACAGAAAGTTTCCATCACATGGGAATTAAGATCTCTGAACTCCTGCTAGCGGATGGAATCAGTAGGTGGGATGTTACTTCCATGCTGAAGTGATTGATACAAACGGATCTTCTGTAAGTGAGCCACATGAAGTCGTTTTATAGGAAAGCTGGGGGTTTTCAGCAGCCATACTCGAATTCTTACGTTGATGTCTTTCAGTCATGTGCCTTTGTTACAACCATGAGTGGAAAGAAGCTGTGTTATGAACAGTAGACTTATTTCATGCAGCCTTTGTTGTTCCATACTAGATTTTACATGTGTAATTCCATTATAGAGAACCAATGAATATCCGTCAAAAACGACTAGTTTTAGGTTCTCCGTATCAGATATGTATGTTGCAATTGACGATGTGTGCACTTTTCATCTGAGTTATAAAAACCAATCAGTTTATGATGCAAGTGGCACACATCGCTGTTTGTTCTCAGATAAATACAAAACACATAAATACAGTGTGGGCAGAAATTGCAATTCTTGAATGTTAAACCTGTTGGTGCGTAACGTAACCAGTAGGCTTTAAAAGATTAATAATTCCATTGTTTCGCTTGCTAGACGCCTTAAACAGGGTTGCAGATTCCACGAACGCGTCATTTGGCTGTTTCACTTCTACAGAAATTGCTCTAATAAGGTCTCTTATATAATTTTAGGGTTGCGTATTAAGTTTTGTTTTGTCATTCTCATATCAAAAGTTTTTGCGTCTGCCACGTTTTTATTACCGTTTGTAGGATATTCGAAAATATCCGGTTCTGAAGGCGTAACATACACCACTTTTCGTCATCATCGGTCAATTTGTTCAAAAGTTGGAAGGCTGGCCACATCACTCCTTGACGGTGGGGGCGTGTTTTATTCAAACTAATATCGACATTTCATAATTTGTATGTATGAACAGGCTTGCCAATCTTGATATTATACATTTACGCGCAGTAGACATGCAGTAGACCTACATATGTTTATGACCAACAAATTGCAGAAGTTAAAATATACAGGACTGTTACTGCGACATGTTTCGGCTATTGAGAGTAGCCATCCTCAGGGAGTACATTTCACAAAATAAGTGTACGTAGGTGTTTAAAAATATCGTCTTCGTTCACCAACGAAGATATGTTTTAAGTCCTGTGGTTCCTCACCGGTCTCTTTCCGTTCAAGCCCGGATTCGATCAAAGGCCAGCTCAAGGGGGATTTTTGGTGGACAGGGGTAGCAATGGGACAGTTTTTTTCTTCTAATACTTCAGTGTTTCTCTGTCAGTACTATTTCGCATTTGCTTCATACTGATATTTCACTCATCTGCCACCGACTCTGAATCTCACCAAATGAGAGCATCAGCCAATGAAACACTTCTCCCTCCTTCCGTGGACGCACGTGTCGACCATGCGGAAACCTTGTGATATCGCCTCAAATTGAGCTGATTGTTACGACACTTTTATGATATTCGGAATCTGGTTTTCGTGCGCGTCTAGGTGAAAATTTCTGCAAGGCGAATAGTAGTGTCATTCAGTCTGTTCGCGAATGGTTGGTGTCTTCCTTTGCCAGCCGAGTTATATGAAGATGTGTTGAGGAGCTAAGTACGTAGACCTAACGTTGTAGAAAGGTGGCGGTATTAGTTCCTTATGCTATAGAAAGGTTTTCTTCGCCTTCATTCCATCACACCTTCGAATTCCACACTTCTCTCTACATCTACTTCTCACATTCATTCATCCATCCGTCTCTTCATTTATCCTCTCTTTCTCTACCTCCATATACCTTGATGAAAGAGCTGTGTTAGGAAGGGGGTGGTGGCACTGGTGGTTAAAGTACCTTCCCCCACCGACATCCAGAACGACGGCGGAACACTTTTATTTCCACCTAAGTTCATAATGGATGCAAATTACTCCTTCAACCCCCTTCTTTAGACCTCATCAACCCTCTCTCTCCTCTGCAAACACTTCATGATAGTTAATACTAGGTGGATTAAAGGCATGCTGCCTGCCCAGACTGTATAGGTTACCTCTGGATTATCTGCCTCCTGTAGCACTGCACGGGGCTCCAAAAATTTACATGGGACTTCTGGAAGAGAGACTTCAGTGAATTGTATTCAGTCCATTCTTTAAATGAAGTACGAATGTCAACTTAGTTACTTATCATTTTGTGTGCACATGCGAATAGTATAATTCCTTCTGTGTAGTTTTCGTGTGCGTAGAGTGTTCTTTCTGCGACGGTTGTCGCCCTGATTAATTCTTAGCATCAACACGTAACTGAATAATGACAAGTATTTTGTGTTCTACAATTTTCGCAGGTCTGAGGTGTCGAAATTTCATGGTTCTGGTAGCCGTAACGTAACGTCTAGGTGTTGTTCGAGGTTGTTACTGGCTTCGTGAGACATGATGGCCTGTATGTAGACTGGTAGATGTGGAACTGTGGGAAACTTCGAAAAATCTGTCAGGATAATCGGATTAGTCCATTGAATTTCCTGATCATGAGATAGCGTGCATAGATACTTAATATTTATGTCGTTAAACTCGATGGTCCGTCGTTTTGTTGAACTACAGAGTTACACCACTAAATGGTATATAAACACGAAATGTGACTCTGTGGGACTGTAGCTACCAAAATATAGGCCTGTTAGATACCACAAGCTTCGTAGCTCTTTATGGTGCCATATGAGACTAAAGTGATTTCAGACTTCCGCGTCTTACAATCAGCACTGCCTGTAATTTTAATTCAAAAAATTACGTCAAACGTTGCTGCGTTTTAGTCCACATTTGTAAATATATTGAATACCCAGCGCTATCTATAAAGACTTGTGTCATCTACAGACAATAGAGGAGCGCTGTGCACCTCGCAGTGAGAGAAGGATCGCCTATTCTAACACCTACATAGGCATGTAGCCCCGCCATTCGGCTGTTGTATGGCGCGGCTGTCAGTTCTACGAAAATTTATTTCAAATTGGCTAGTTCAATGGTTCCCAAACTGTGCGGAGCCCTTAGTAACCGTCTCGAATGGAGAATTTTATGTATACAGAATTTTTGAATAAATAATGATATGTTAAGATAAGTAATAACTTTATTTATTTGTGAAATGTCACTGCAGTTAGTAAACTGTGTATTTACGAAATCCGTTATACCGTAATGGTTTAAAACATTACTGAAAGGTATAATTGAAGTTATCCTTTGTAATCAAACCTGTCAAAACGAACTTTAATTTAACGAATTAAGTTTGATTACGCTACTGGGCATGTGGCGCGTATGGGTGAGGAGAGGGGGTTGTGTAGGGTCTTGCTGGGGAAACCGGAGGGAAGGAGACCACTGGGGAGACGTAGGCATAGATGGGTGGATAATATTAGGATGGATCTCCAGGAGGTGGGATGTGAGTATATGGACTGGATTGGACTGGCCCAGGATAGAGACAGGTGGCGGACCCATGTGAGTGCGGTAATGAAGTTTCGGGTTCCGTGAAATGCGGGGAATTTCTTGTCTGGCTGCAAACCAATTAGCTTCTCAAGAAGGACTCTGCACCGTGGAGCAAGTAAGTAAGTAGGTATGAAATTTAAATTCGATTTCACATTAACTTAATATTTTTCTATAACTTTTATATTTTAGGCTTTCTTTACGAAGTAAAAAATAAGGCCATATGTGGAGATCATATCCTTCTATTCGTCAATTCGTCCGTCTGTCTGTGTTTTGCGAGCGCGCGTGTGCTTGCATGCGAACTGATGTCTGAGACTAAATCGTTTGTCGGATTTTCGTGGAATTCGGTCTAAGGGTTCTTTTCAAAACTCTGTTGGGCAAGAATTCATTTCGTGAAAATCGGCTTAGTGACTGCCATTCTTTACTTACGGACCTCATTGAGTTTCTTCTCTATTGTCCACATATATTGACTTAGACTGTATGAAATTCAGTTCAGATGTCCACGTAAATCCGTTGATGATTGTCATGAAAATCGGTACAATGAGAGCTACATGTTACTTGGGGGCATCAATGAAGTATTGCCCAATTTGATAATATTTTGTTCCAGTTTAGGTGACATTCAGCACAGGATGTTCCCACAAAAATTTGAGTGATTGTGTGTGTCGTGAAAATTGTCGCATTGAAGGCTATACCATTTGGGTGAAGTTAAGGACTAGGGATCTATACATAAAGCTGTTTAGAATTTGCAAGTTTCGTGGAAAGCTGTCTTATGGGCGTAAATTAAATTACTTTTACTCTTGTACCGGGAAACCATATGACATTTTGAGAGTAAAGGACAGGTAGAGAAAGTCTGTTGCTGCAGTATATGTGTTTATAGGTCTGGGGATCTGGCAGGTTTCAAAATCAGAAACGGTGCGTAGCAAAGAAGTTGGCAAAGGACTGGGCTAAGGTATTCATTCATGTGGAATTCCCCAACAGACTGCAGTTTCTGCGTTTATGCAGACTGAATATACCCTCGCCTTCGAATAAACTGAGAATCATTTAAGACGCTCGTCTCTCAAGCTCCTCGTAATTTCATTAAATGGAAGTGTGAGCGATGTTTTGGTATATGAGCACGGTCTGTGTTCTCCGTGAAGTACGAAATGTGCTGATTTTACACTAAATTAATTCTTAAACGAGTGAATAGAGTCGATTTGATGGCCGACGTCACGTTCCGACCTTTAGCACGTCATCATCGTTGTCCATAGTTACGCATCGCTTCGGTTGAGTATCCTTACCGTCTTTGTGTACGAGAGATATGGTACACTGTAAGACCTTTCAATTATTCAGCCAACCAGCCTTAAAAGTCATTGAAGTTGTGATAGGATAGATGTAAATTTGAGAACTTCAGATCATTCAGAAATTTTTCTGAAGCGCCTCGATTGCAAGTAGCAGAAACATTTGAATTCATGCTGTGGTTACGGGGAATATTTCTGCTTTTCATAATGCAAATAAACACTTTTTTCCACGGCCATATATCTCCAGGAGGTGGGATGTGGGTATATTGACTGGATTGGGCTGGCCCAGGATAGAGACAGGTGGCGGGCGCTTGTGAGTGCGGTAATGAACCTTCGGGTTCCGTGAAATGCGGGTATTTCTTGACTAGCTGCAAGCCAGTTAGCTTCTCAAGAAGAACTCTGCACCATGGAGTAAGTAAGTATGAGTTTCCCACTGTTTTGAAGATTCACGTCGTCTCGTACATAATTACCAGTGGAATATGACGACATACCCCGTAAGACTTGATCTTCATGGTTATTCTTGTCCAATTCTTCGGCAGTTACTTGAGTGCAGTCACTCTTAGTCTTTCGTTGCACTTATCATGGTTGTTTGACGTCGTTCAATGTCTGCATCACACTGCGTATGACGGAAGTGACCTCAGTTCAGGTTGACAAGATACTGACAAGAACACCGCTAGAAATGTTTACTGTTGCAACCAGCCAGCTACAATCATACGCATTCTCTCACCTCTAATTTGTAATGAACCATAAATCACACTCCAGTAAATCATAAGCATATGATCGTAAATCAGTTGGGGGGGGTGGGGGGCGTGATTCTGTGCGCAGTGCACTGTTTGTATTATGACGACGAATGTTCGGAGTGATATTGTTTTATTAGTGTAGATATCTTCTACTAACAGAGCGATTTATTGCCTGTAGGACAGGGGAAGTGGGGGGAGGGGGGTCTTGTTTGTCTCAATTGCTCGCTGGCTCCATTACTTGATACTGTGCTTCCAGTTAGAATGTGCCGGTCAGCAAATTAAATTGTTGCTATACCTCCGCCAAATATAAATTGCAGTATATTTATCGTCTAACCTGACTGTCGTATCGTTTTTCGAATTCCTTACGGTTTTCCTGTAAACGTTCATTCATTTATTCAGGAATTTATTCGAGGCATAGTGGTTCGGGGCAGACCTTCGATACATTTGTGGTGCCCGAGCGCTCGACTGGCATCTACATCAAAGGTAATGATGGCAAAGAGCGTTGGCTTTGCTCAAATGTGAGGTGCGGAGAGATTTAGAAGATAAAGCTGTTCGGTTATAAAATTGAGGTACAATTCGATACTTTACTCTAGTATTAGACTTTCGATACGTAATTCATTGTTGGAAATGCAACGTGGGAAGCAAATGAAGTGCGCATGTACAACTGTATTCTGCCATTCATATTGGAAAGCCGCCACCTCCGTCACTACTGAAGGGAGTTTACCTCATTTTTGGGGACACTTTGTAACGGACTCGTTTAAAACCCTATCGCGTTCCGTTTGAAGTGTCATTAGAAGCTCATAAGAAAATTTTACCTTCATTAATTACAAACCCTAACAGCCATACTGGTCTTTCCCCTGGTGGGAATGATCGGCCACCACGCATGTCCAGTCATACCGACATTTCGTGAAGCGGCCAGGGTTTTGTTATTCCAGATTTCGGATAGCGTGGAAGACACGTACTTTGTTATACATGTATACAGGGAAAACGAACATGTGCTCATAATATAATTGTAAGAATATATTTGAATGGATAGTTTTAATTATTTCTGTCCATTTCTTTATGAACTATAGATCCATTTGTGGCTGTCACTGAGAGGCAGGAAAATCAGCGTCTTTAAGTTTGTGCCTCCCGTAAGTTGTTTATTGTCAAATTTATGTCATTAAGTAAATAAGACATTGATGTCATGTTTCCTGTGTACTGTCCCAGCATTTTGATTACACACCAGTGTCAACTATAATTCGTTAGTTCTTTGTATTACATTGTGGAAAAGGTTCATGTAACTACTTTTTTTTTTAATGAAGTCATCCCGTTGTGTACTGATTCTATATATTCACTTTATTAATATATATTTCCGTCAACACAACTATATAATAAAGGCATGAGTTAAAGCTAACGCGACATGTTTTGACTTAAAAAGTCATCCTCAGGCTAAGCTAAGAAGCATGAAGTTCTTTACATTGTGGTTGCGCGCATTTGGGATCCCAGACGGCTTACAATTTTTTCTATGGTTCGTATCATGTACCTAACTTCATTTATATCTAGTATACTATTGTAATTATATTAGGGTCAAGTATGTGACGTAATTTCTTCCCATTATCATTCTGACAAGCAACATTGAATTTACAGGCACATAGTAAGCATATTTCGTTATTAACTTCAGCTCCCTACGTGATAATTAAAGGGCTCTTCTATAGGGTAAGACAATATACCATACAATAAGGCGCCACTCAAAACAGTGTGAAGGAAGCGGAAATTATAAAATATGTGTCTAAATTTGTTCTTTTTTTTTACTTACGTTGCTTGCTGAATTTGGCATCAAGGCGAACTTTTAATTCTTACGGAAATGCAAGTACTACGGCCAAATTGTTTTTTACACTACAAATTTACTGTCGCATTTATATTGTGGAACTATCTGACTTAAGAAATTAGTTCACAGCCGATTTTTAATAAACTACTGAAAAACGTGATGCATGTACAAAGCTCGAGGAATGTGAAAGACTTAAGCGTAAATGGGAGTGTAATATTAAAATGGATCTTGAATAAATAAGATGGAAAGGGGTCAACAGAATTCTTCCGTTTCAGTATAGGGATCATTTGTCGTCCGTTGTGAAAGTGGGAAATTCATTCTGACGTTTTTCTGACCGTGCATCTCAGTATATTTATCTCAGTAATTAACCAACTTGATGCACAAAATTTTTGTTTTACAATGTGCTCGAAACACGTAGAAGCATGAAATAAACTTATTGTAAAACAAAAATGTTGTGCATCAAGTTTGTTAATTACTGAGATAAATGGGAAACTCGTGTCTACCTCAGCAGCTGTTAGATTCTTAAGGAGGGTTCTTGCATGGAGTTGACTGATTAAAAAAAAAACCAATTTAGAGACACTATATTTCATGGTGTGAATGTAAGTTATTTCTTCTTTTATCTGCTCAGTTTTCAAAGCCACATATTTACGGCTAATGACCTCCCGTAAATGTCACAGGATGTGTATGTGACTTTTTCATTCTTGGACGATCGTAAGTACAAAATGAAGTAATCGAACGCATGTGTCAACAAGGAACATAGCAGTAATTTATTTTTGAGTTACGTATAGGCTATGTAACTTAATAAAGTGGACGATTTTGAACACTATGTGTCGGTGAAGACATTACTATAGAAATTTAATGTTTTGTGAACCGTGCATCGTGAATAAATAGTGTAATAAAAACCAACAGGATGCACTATTCACTTTCAGTTTATTTGACGATTAACCTCTACATGTTTCGAGAAGGTTTACTGCTCATCATCAGGAGGTACTAGTCTGTATACAGACTAGTACTACTGCTCGAAACATGTAAAGGTTAATCGTCAAATAAACTGAAACTAAATAGTGCATCCTGTATACAGACTAGTACTTCCTGATGATGAGCAGTAAACTGCTCGAATCGTGTAGAGGTTAATCTTCAAATAAACTGAAAGCAAACAGTGCATCCTGTTGGTTCTTATTACACTAACATTACTATAGGTTGTCTGCACGACACTTTGCGGTTTGTCTGCACAATATTTTGCGGGTTGTCTCCGTACTGGAAATTCAGTTTAAGTTGCAGATATCTTCTTTAGTACTGAGCGAGTGCTGGTTCATGCCCACGGGGAAGTAAGTGAAAGGGGAAGAAGGGAAATGAAACCATTACTGCCAGTGATGAAAGAAAAAGTTTCTTTCGGTACACAACTTTTTAATGCCTTTATCCTCACTTTTTTCGTTGCAATCTCACCTCTTACTTACTTCTTTTTATTCTGCTTCTTCCTCTAACTGTATCCATTCTTTTTGTGCGTTCATTGTTTCTTTTTATTTTTTTTCAATCAGCTCCACCACGTCTTTCAGTTCATCTACAGTCTCTCTTATTTTATTTTTTTATTTTTTTTGTTGTTGCAAGCTTTCATCACTTACAGTCTTTGGAATGCTTAGCTTAAAACGCTGACCTAAAAGAAACTGCCATTGCCATGTTGTGGGACCTACTTTATCTCTAACCAGATGTTTAATATTTTCGTAAATGCAGCGGTGTGGTAGTTTGTAGTTACAGACAAAAGGTTCGTGAAACGCTGGAATCGCGAGTTCTAATCCCAATCAGGAACTCTGTATATTTTAGCAGTTTTTTTTTTAAATCAGCAGTAGGCTTTAATATATCCTGATCTCCATCCAGGGAGTCTAGCCGGTGCTCTACATCCCGGCCTGTCTGATATACTTCCCAGGTGGCCGTGTGCGCTTACGTCAACATTGAAATTATCAAGGTCAGTTAACTAATGGGCATGAAAGAGCATTGCCAAATGGAATAATCTATGATTCAATCAAAGAGTGTGAATACTACCGTTTTCTGGTTTCTGACGCCATTCAATATGGTGGATATGCATCTACGATTCCGAGGAATCGGCCAAACTACACGGCATCACAGTTCTAGCAGACGGTTGTTTTCGTAGTGACCGCCGGCAAAACCTCCAGTATTAGAATAAAATGGATAGGCTAACGGAACAAACTTCCAGAAGCTAAATTATATTTAGGTTATTAACTGCAGTTGGTGTATCCATAAGCAAACCACTTGGTGTACGGTCTACCAATTCATGTGCAAGAAAATGTCAACAGAAGATGTGAGTAGGCAGTAATGTCCTACTAGGAACTGTTCATGAGAATTCAAGTTCGTTGCACATTGTCATACAAGTAGACATGAGCCTTTCGACTCGGATAAGGTCAACCAGTGTCACATACAGATATTTCTATCATTTTTGTTTCCGTGTTTGTATGGGCTTGTCTGATATGTGTATAGAACACTTAAACGTAAATATTAAGTATAAAATATTTAACTTACAGCTTGGTAAAAATTGTTGTTGTGTTTGAAATTCTGCAACCATTCCCACCTAGATATCCAGTGCGGTTTGCCACGTACATGTGGTATGGGTATATTTCGTGCCATAGCTGTGATATCTCTGTAATCGCAGTCACGCTTAATAACACGTATAAATGTTTGTGCGACTGTAGTTGTCGGGCTTTGTATGTATTTCAGTTTAATCCGTAGTACGCTCGCACAGGCTTCCTGCTGATGTCATATTGTCATGTTGTGTATCGAAGCGTTAATAGTTGATGTTCTTGCTTATATTGTCTATTATAGTACGGTCTACAGCGTTTTGGAGTTCTTCCCCGCTGTTATAACCATTCGCCTATTTTTGTAAGTTGTGGTTTTGTTTACCATATTCATGTGCTTCTACTTTGTACTGTCTTGCATAGCAGCGCGGATCTTTTTGTATGAAAATGTGCTGTGAAAGTAAGTTGGTGCTGTTTGTTAACTGTGAATGCAGTATTACTGCAGAACTGTACCGCGGCAGAATCTGTAAGACTTGTGTATAAAATTGGTTGTGAAGCTGTGAACTGACATCGACTTGTGGGCTTTTGTCATGATGGAGATGAATTGCAAGGTCCGAGTACAAGAAATTTAAGTAAATGAAAGTTGGAGATAGCGATATAATAAAGAATTAATGCAGCTGTTTGGAGATTTAGATATACTTTCATTTGTCATAGTTAGTCGTTTGACTTGGATTGGTCATGGTAATAGAATGGATAGTAAAAGAAACGTAAGTCAAGCATTTGACAATATTCCTCAGGGAAGTCGATTAAGAGGACAACGAACAAACAGATGGTGGAACTGTGTACAAACAGGTATTAATAATTGCCAATTTAAGAGCAGGAAAGGGAGGTTAAGAAGCAGAGCTGCGTTGTGGGAGAAGTCCATTAAGGAGACGATGGTCCGCATTGTATTTTGTGCCATCGAAGAAGAAGAAGAAGAAGAAGAAATCGAAAGAAGAGGAGGAGAAGAAGAAGTAGAAAGAAGAAGAGGAGGAGGAGGAGAAGAAGAAGAGGAAGAAGAAGAAGAAGGAGAAGGAGGAGAAGAAGTAGAAAGAAGAGGAGGAGAAGAAGAAGAAGAAGAAAATTATTGAACATTGGTTTAGTCCTCTCATATTTTGAATAGCGCTCATTGTCAGTCATTTTCAGGCCTGAAACGTCAACCCGTATGCAGGAAACTGTTTCACAGTCAGTACAATCAGGTATAGGACACAACTGATCTGGGTAAAAATGTGCAGCAGCTGGTATGTCATTTCGTAATTACCTCTGGCGTATCGATTCTGGTGCACCGCCTCAGTAGGAACTAAAATGTTTAAACACAATGCACCTGACAGGAGAGATAGTTGAGGAACCCTGTGACCACGGAGTTCCGCGCAGAGGAGGGTGCTGCTGCCAGAAGGCACTCAAGTAGAAATGCGATAAGAACCAGGTTACGGCTCATCTTGAAGGCGCTGGGCCCCGTCATATACACCTTAAGTTCCTGTTACAGCTTACTTGTGCAGCGAAGTAAAGTAATATTGTCAATATACGTAAGATATATAAAACTGTGTTCGATACAGCATAACGGCTGGCGTGGATGCAGGACGCTGAGTGGCATGTCGAGAAATAGCAGCTGAACACATGACATGACATGTGAACAACTTTAATGTAATACTGGTAATGAAGTGATAAGTACAAGAATGAAAACTAAATGTGTTTAGGTAACTAATATAAACAAGTGTTGGGTTTCCAAGGCTTGTCATCGGTTGCGCTGACACCGCAGTTGTGAGAAGGGGCGTCTGAAGTGCAGAGAGCTAAGTGTGTGTTCTCCGACATCACGAATCGAAGTCTGTGGCTGCAGAGCACAGGGGATTTCGTGCGGGGCCTCGAGGGGAACCGCCAGTACACGTAAGTTGTGAAGTGAGGCTGGTTGCATTATGTAGGGGGTAAAGCCCCGGTAAACGAACGGCTACTGAATTAAGGTGAAAGAATTTAACGTGATTTTTGTTTTCAGTCCCAGAAAAATGACAAAGGCAGGCTGCCCGGCAATTAAACATGACACGATCGAAATTTCACGAGGTTCTGCAAAGTCTTTTGAGTTTTAAAACTTACATTTGACGGTAACCACAAGGGACAATCCGAAGTTCAATATATAATAATAAACAATAATAATAATATTTATTTACTGCAATTGGGTTGTTACCCGGTGGCAGTGGTTATTTTACACGTAAACAAACATGAAATTGGTTACTACTAAATTTAAATCGGGAGGGCTACATGAGAAGCATGTAGTGGCAACTTGGAATCTTGGGAACCATCTCAGCATTTGCTTTTAGGCACAGGGAAACCA
>Ga0123357_10006456_pt1 | contig 14317 bp, 7 predicted proteins | sample TergutEmb28metaG_FD_89873 | JGI IMG/M metagenome (GOLD analysis project Ga0123357, IMG submission 89873) | Embiratermes neotenicus P4 segment gut microbial communities from Petit-Saut dam, French Guiana - Emb289 P4 | ecosystem: Host-associated > Arthropoda: Insects > Digestive system > Gut ...
CTAACTAACTAACTAACTTACTAACTAACTAACTAACTAACTAACTAACTAACTAACTAACTAACTAACTAACTAACTAACTAACTAACTAACTAACTAACTGACTGACTGACTGACTGACCGGTGTATAGGCACTGCAGCTCAGAGACGGTTTAAATAGGACTTCATATTTTTCTTTATCTTTTATAACCTTTTCAAAAGCTGGAATTTTGTTGATCAATTATACGTAGCTCTTTTCAAAGCCATTATGAAGCTTAAGAGACTTATTTAAATTAACTTAATGAGAATTTACTGGGTTAAATGTTACTGCGTGTATGGCGTTAACCCATTGACGCCTAACGACTACTATAGTGGTCGTACCGCACATCTAACCTCTAAACTTTGCATTATATATATATATTTATTCAATAAATATAGGTACTGAATATTTTAAACATGGTATATACTCTCCGTTTTTTCTCTTCAAAATGCAGTTTGTTTCATAAATCTAACGTATTTGGTTCCTGTTTTATTCACATTTTATATACAGGGTGTGCTAAAATTTAAAAAAATAATTGCAGCGCCAAAAGTTTAAATGTAAGGCAGGGAACTGCTTGTGTTATAGATAAGGGGTTACTTACCTGCCAAATATCTAGTTCCAACCCATGACAATCCCATCATCCCTAGATGATGATATATATGAAGAAATGTTACTTGTTTGTTCTTCTTTCGGAGAACGAAGAATATCTGCAAAGTAAGGTTCGATTTTAGTGTTACGTGCATGGAAATCTCTTGGCATTAGCGTACATAACACTGCTGGAGGACATTCATTTATGTACTGATTACTTTCTCAATTAAGTAACTCGTTATCTTTATCGTTGCTCAGTGCATTCGGTAGATTATCTAATTACACACACCAACACATGCATATATATTATTTAAGAGTCTAAAATTTACATTAAAACATTTAAAACTCTCCTACATGTTTCGATCACACGATCATCCTCAGGGAGCTTATATTTTTCCTTGCTAAAGTTATAATTTAAAACATTCAGTGAATTACTTCGTTATGTTAACTTTGGTGCTGTGGCAGCATGTCGCGTTTTTGCGTGTGCGTCGTACGCTGTTTAGAATGAGCCTGGCTATGGTTGTGCGTCTTATGCTTTGCATATACGACGGAAAGTCAAAAATTATCCGCACTCTTGTTTTTCCAATTTATTTACACAAATGGAGACCTGAACAAGTACGTCATTTTTCTACATAGTCCCCTTCCTTTTCGATGCACTTGGTTCATTGGTCCACAAGCTTGCGTATTCACTCCAAGAAGAAGGTTATCGGTTGGTCGCGCAACCATTTATGCACCGCTTCCCGCACTTCTTTGTCCGTAGAAAATCGACGACTTTATAATGTATTTTTGTGTGGTCCAAAGAGATGGTAGCCGGAAAGGGCGAGATCTGGGCTGTAGGCAGGGTGTTCCAGCATCTCGAAACCCAAATGATTATTGGTTTCAACGGTGTGGCTGCCGTGTGTGGGCGTGCATTGTCATGCAACAACACTTTCTTCAACAATAGGCCTCGGCGTTTGGTGCGAACTGCTGGCTTCAGATTGTTGGTCAGCAAATCACTGTATCTTGTACTGTTGATCGTAGGCCCCTTTTCCAGGTAGTCTTCCAGTATAGGCCTTTTTTAGTCCCAAAAAATCGTTAGCATCACCTTTCCCGCGGAAGGTTGAGTCTTGAATTTCTTCTTCGCTGGCGATCCCGGGTGTTTCCACTCCATACTTTGCCTTTTGGATTCTGGCGCATAGTGATGGACCCACGTTTCATCTCCTGTGACTATTCTGCTCAAAAATGCTTCGCCTTCATTTTTGTAGCGGTCGAGTAAGCGTTGGCAGATCTCAACACGTTCGTGTTTGTGCTCTGCGGTAAGTTCTCTTGGCACCCATCTCGCGCAAACTTTATGGAAGCCTAGTTCGTCGTGGATGATTTGATAGGCAAAATCATGACTAATCTGTAGAGAACATGCTATCTCATCGATGGCAACTCGCCGGTTTGCCAGTACCATCTCTCGAGCTTGCTGAATCTTCTCGTCAGTGGTGGAGGTTGACGGGCGGCCTGCTCCCTCTTCGTGCGGCACGTTTGTCCGGCCACTCGTAAACTTCTCGATACACTCATACACACTTCTATGCGTAGAGCACTGTCCCCGTATTGTGTTGAAAGCCTCCGATGGATTTCAGCCCCTGGCACACTTTCCGACCAGAGAAATCGGATAACTGCTCTTTGTTCCTCCTTGGTGCACACTGCCAGCAGAGCGGCCATATTTACACTGCAACAGAACAGAAAAATGATGCGTGTTAACACTAGGGACAGAATTTTGTGTTTAATTTGTGAATTTATTAATTAGTAGTAAGGTTAGCATATTTTTCATAGCACTATATAGTTAGTTAGGAGATTTTAGTTTTCGTGTTACTATATTTTGAAACCAGGCCATCTTGCCTCAAACGTGCCCTAGCAACAGCAATATTGCTTGGTCGGTGAGAATTCTAGCCAATCAGGGCAGTGGAAATTTCCAATGTGTCACTACGCACTTTCAAGCAATGCCGTGTTCTTTGTTTGAAAAACCCAAGCCAAGCTTCCTCTAGATTTGATTCTTTAGTTAGCGTCCCTATTCCATACTGTTCTCAAGTGTGTTGGGCATGGCTTTTCTTAACAAAGGAGACCATTTTAAATAAGTGTAAATTCAACCATCAGGGTTGCATCCCTATTTTACACATCATTATGTGACGAACAATTGTCACATTAAGCTGTCTGAGCAGCGACATATATTTTTTATGTAAGTGCACCAAGGCACCGAATGCCTCCATATTTTTGTTGCATTCTTTTGTCCAGAGGCATTCGTCTTGCAGACACAGCCCCAGTGTCAGCAATATAACGGGGTCATGCCCCATCCCCTGTTTGTGATTTCACCTCAATACATCGAGTGGAAAGTGTAAATCCAAAGGTGTAAGGGTTTCGTGTTATTGTGAGCATGTTGTGTTACTGCTCCTCTCGACACGTAAACAGCAAGTGAGTACAACATTACCACAGTGTTTTTGTGTAAAAGTAATTCACTCAGTGTTACCACAAGTGATTACGTTATTCTCTACAACAGAGTAACTACAGTACAAATAGTGCTACTACATGCATTTAACACGACGTGTTTCCAGCGTATTTAAACATGTAATCATAACCAGTTTTATGTCAAAATTAGATTTAGAGTTTTTATAGTAGAAATTAAAATTCCATTGACCAGCATTATAGAGTAGATTAATTTCTATTCACGTATTTATTTTCCCTGAACCAGAGCGGGTGCAACAAAGCGATCAAGGTCAAAATTCGGTCACGTGACCACAATAGTACCAGCTCTAAGCATTCATGCGCAGAAGGCAGTGTGACAAAACTAAAGATGTGTTATGGCGAAAGTGCAGATAATTTTTGACTTTCCCTCGTATTATTGCCTTAATTCTACTGGAATTTATTTTTGTGCAATTTTCCATCGCCCATTTCCCAAACAGTTCAGGCCCTTCTGGATCTTTACTATGTAGTTTTTATTTGTGATTTTCCTATAACTTATTCAGTCATCAGGTAATAGTCTCATACTCGGATCGATGTCCCTCCAAATATCAATTACGTGCACTAGAGACAGTATCGTGCCCAAAATGCTCCCTTGCGGAGCAACTGAGGTTACTTTGACTTCCTTGGATTGTTGCCCTCCTACATTTACCCTTTCTGTACGACATTACAAGCAATTCCCTTACCCAAAAAACTACCCTCGAATCCACACCCAAGGCCGCCATTTTCGTAAACAGCCGATCACGAGGAACTAAGTTGAAAGCCTTGGAAAAGTCTATAATGATCGCATCTATGCTCGTCCAAACAGTACGCTATGTTCTGGCACACGGTGTTGACTTAACTTTCACACAATTATCCCGGTCTAAACCCATGCTGACTCTCGTATAACCCATCACTCTTATCCCAGACTTGTCCCAAATACTCTGCTATAACGTGTTCCAGTTGCTTGCAGACCACAGAAGTTAAGCTTATGTTTCTATAGTTTGAGATGGCCGATCAATAACCCAATTTGTAAATAGAAAGCACAGTGGTTATTTTCCAGTCCCTGGAAATGGTACCATTGTTGAATGATATTTCAGGTAGTCGAACTAGGTAGGGAGTCGAGGCTTCCTCACTAGTTTTAAGAATTTCACTAGAAACTCCGTCTGGCCCTACTGATATAATTCTCCCAAATTTTGCTATTTTTTCTAATAATTTCAGTGATATTAATGAAGGTTTAACCCGAGTTTTCTAATTTTATTTCCGGGATGTAACGATCGCAACAAAAGACGGAAGCATATTAGGAATTTAAGATGTTTGCTTTTTCATTAGTGTCCGTAATTATCGTTCCGTTGTGATTTTTGATGGCAAGAATAATTTTCCTATTTCCTTTTCGCCTTTTCACATACTTGTAGAAATCTGACCACCAGATGCACATAGTGTATGCAATCTTTTAACTTCTGCAGCTAACAACGGTATTGCGTGCTGCTATAAATATTTTTTTTTCTCTTGCCTGCAGATCACACATTAAGGGGAAAAATAGAATTTTTTATGCACACCGTATTTCATTAGAGCACTTTGTGTTCTGTAGCTTGTAATAAATTGTAATATCAGAAGGAAGTGTTAGTGACGTATTGAGAAATGATACCAGTCAATTCCTCAATGAAATTCTGAATGACTAACCTTCAGCTTGGCATATGAACATGGGGTTTTCCTAATTCAAAACGTCTGTGACAGTCGACGGACGGTGTGTGTAGCTGTTTTGACCGGACATATTGTAAGGTGATATCAGATATTCTGGCCATATGAAATACAGAAATTTCACAGGATATCTGTGTATCTGTGTCACGTTTGTAATGGCGTTTTATAATTGCTAAATGCGACTGTTAGTCTCATCATGCCATCCCACGTACTGTCTGTCCCTCCGCAATGAAGAACTTATCTTGGAACCTTTGTGGATTGTTCGAAAATCTCACTTGATAAATAATATTTCACTGAAGTCTCATAAGAACAGTTAATGTGTCACACCAAACCACTTTACATTTGTTGTATCGTTTGGTTGAATATTACTTGTAATGAGGAAATTTCTGGGACATGATTTGAGAGAAAATTTAAACACATTTTTAATTTGAAGTGTTATTTCCTAAAATGTCCTGCATTTTAGTTCCTTACAACCTTAATTAGACTCAACTGTACTGCATTATGTTATTGTGTTAAAGGCAAATCAATCACATTACAGTCCTGTACAGGCCGAGAGGATTCAGTTTTTCGTACCGACTGTTATAAGCGGAGTGTTAGGTAAGATGTGTTTTGTGGAGTTTGTTTGTTGATATATTGTTAAAGATAACTGCAAATGCAAGAAAGGATGTGAGACGTGAAATGATAATATCACATGTTTGAAAATGTACCATAAAATTTGTTGACAAAACTGGTATTCCATGTCGAGAAGCAGATGAATACCGTAAGTTTTATGGATGTCGGATCAACTGACAATTTTATCTCAATATAAGTGTCACTACAAGCAACTGGTTCATCATATCTGAAAGTCACAGGAGATTTGAGATAGACCGACAGATATACAAGTTGTCACGAATTTTTTAACGAAAACCCCAGTTTAATTCATTTTTCAATCATTGTGCAAGTCAATTCATTCAGTAGTTCATAGTGTAAATAGCAGTCTATCAGCAACAACAGACTGGATATGTGGCGCACCTAGCCCACCGTAGAATTGCTATTGACTCACTATCGTGGGGGCATATTCGCTGGTGTGTGGCCCTGATTTTTCACCAAATTTTAGCACCGAAGTTAAAAAAGTGTATAGCTACAACACTACTCCAACTTACGGATATTATTACCTGTTCTACTGTGAACCTTACATTTTAGCAGCGAGAATAGTGGGACGAATTTTGATTTATTACATCATGTAGCGGACCGCTGTGGTGGATATTGGTGTGCTGACGTCAGATGTATCAGGCGGGGAGGTACTTGGGAGGTAAGTTACAATGTTGGTTAGAGAATTGTTATTATACAGAACGGTAGGGACAGACACATCATAGCGGACTTCTGTGGTGGTTATCGGTGTGCTGACTGCAGATATATCAAGCAGGGAGGTTCTTGGGAGGTAAGGTACAGTGTTGGTTACAAAATTGTTAATTACAGAACGGTAGGGGCAGATACATCATGTGGCGGACTGCTGTGGTAGTTAACGGTGTGCTGACTGCAGATATATCAGGCAGCGAGGTACTTGGAAGGTAAAGTACAGTGTTGGTTACAAAATTGTTATTGTACAAAACGGTAGGGACAGAAATATCTATCCACAATATTCTTTAATAATAACAGTCTCTTTGTTAATATGTGTGGATGTTGCTTCGAAAGTATTTCATTGATCCTAAGTTTTATTTATTTCTTAGTCTGGCCTCTTCTCGCAGGGATCTCTACCTGGAAACTCTCAACTCTGACAAGAGGCAGACAGACAGATATCCATGCCCCCGGCGGGATATGAACCTGTAGTTCTTGTAGTTAAGTTTCTTTGATTCGGATATTATGACAGTTAAGACTAAGTGGCCAACTCCTCCACGTCGCGAACCAAAGCCAAAATACGCATCCGACACCCTTTCCAAAAACCCGTAGCGTAGATCGATATCACGCTAAATGACCACTCCACCCACTACATTAATTTCATAAGATTATGGCAGTATAACCCTAACGGCCAATTTTCTCCTGTCCTTCAACTCACAACACACAACCTTGTGGCAGTATAACCCAAACGGCCAATTACCCCTGTCCTTCAACTCACAACACCACAAACTTATGGCAGTATAACCCTAACGGCCAATTACCCCTGTCCTTCAACTCACAAAGCAACAACCTTATGGCAGTATAACACTAACAGTCAAATACCCCTGTCCTGCAATTAACGACACAGCAGCCTTATGGCAGTATAACCATAACAGCCAATTACCCCTGCCCTTCAACTCACCACACTACAGCCTTTTGGCAGTATAACACTAACGGTCAATTACCCCTGTCCTTCAACTCACCACACAACAGCCTTATGGCAGTATAACCCTAACGGCCAAATACCTCTGTCCTTCAATTAACGACACAGCAGCCTTATGGCTGTATAACCCTAACAGCCAATTACCCCTGTCCTTCAACTCACCACACAACAGCCTTATGGCAGTGTAACCCTAACTGCCAAATGCCCTGTCCTTCAAATCACAACACAACACCCTTATGTCAGTATAACCCTAACGGCCAATTACTCCTGTCCTTCAACTCACCACAAAACAGCCTTATGGCAGTATAACCCTAACGGCCAATTACCCTGTTCTTCAATTCACAACACAACAACCTTATGGCAGTATAAACTTAACGGCCAATTACCCTTGTCGTTAACTCACAACACAACAAACTTGTGGCAGTGTAAACCTAACGGCCAATTTCCCCTGTCCTTCAACTCACCACACAACAACTTTATGGCAGTATAACCCTAACAGCCAATTACCCCTGTCCTTCAATTTACAACGCAACAACCTTATGGCAGTATAACCCTAATGGCCAATTTTCCCCTGTCCTTCAACTCACAACACAACAACCTTTTCAGACTTACAGACAAGACTTGTTTTGTTTGTCAGTCAGCAATCTTTAAATATTTCGACATGCTGACGATGTTGGGTGAAGTGTGGCTTGATTTATGTTACATGTGTTAGTGGGCTTACAAATAGGTAATGAGAGCTTCAAAATATCGTAACTAGAGACTACACAGGAGGTAGTGTATTGACAGATTTAGCAACATTGTGTGACAAGAGTGCATTGAATTGTGTAACCATGCGAGAAATGTACAGCATGACAAATGTCAACCGTGACTATCTCTAATGCCATTTATAGATTATCTGTTTTTCGATACAGAAAAAATCGATTTTTGGAAGAGGGATGCATTGAAATAGCCTCAACGCTCAAATTTAACATAGTTTTCCCCAAAAGAATAAGAAAGAAGTCCCCTTACATGCGCAAGTGTAGATTTTTAAAATTTGTATTAATAAATAAATAAAATTCATTAAAAAATTTTGTGCGCGTTCAGGAAAACGCCAAAACGGACAATTAGCATTGTTATGTCTGCAAGTGCGTCAGTTTGTGTGTCCGCATGAAGCAACACTACTGCAAGTAGACATGTTTTCATAAAATTTGTTTTAAGTAGGTTGCCAAGATATGCCAAGAAAATTCAGGAAATATTGAAATCGGATAATAATATCGGGTACATTACATATGGAATTATGTACGTTTATTATAATATCTCTCTGAATTGGTTTTAAAATAAGAAATTTCATACACAAACTAGAGGAACAACTCAAAACACATATTTTATGTTCAGTAAAATTTTCAGATACTGGTTTAAATGATAAGAAAATGTGTACAGTTCAGTAGCGACAAACAGACCGCAGATAGCAATATGTACAGTTCAGTACCGACAGACAGACCACAGACAGCGATGTGTATAGTTCAGTACCGACAGACAGACCACAGACAGCAATGTGTACAGTTCAGTACAGACAGACAGACCGAAGACAGCAATATGTAAAGTTTAATACCGACAGAAAAATCACAGACAAGAATGTTTACAGTTCAGTACTGACAGACAAACCGCAGACAGCAATGTAACGCATAGCATGATCATTCTTTACTGTATAATTATGTCTACAGACACAAACTCGTAAAACGTACTGTTTGAAACCCTTGTGTTTTAATTAACCTGACGTCCCTATGTATTATGTTATAAGTACATCACTTGTCTCTTTTTGGCATTTAGCCTTTTTAAGTATTTAGTGGTGCCGTTTGCATATTATTATTTCATTTTACAAGGTGTTTGACTTCTGTAATTTTGTGATGTGTTGATTAATATTGTGACGCCCATAAGCTTGTGTAGCTATATGAAGTACAGTGAACAGTACAGTAACTTGTGTAGCTGTATGACGTTCTGTGAACTGTAATGTAACTTGTGTAGCTGTATGACGTACTGGGAACAGTACTGTAACTTGTGAAACTGTAGATTATACAGTGAACAGTACTGTAACTTGTGTAGGTGTATGACGTTCTGTGAACTGTAATGTAACTTGTGTAGCTGTATGACGTACTGGGAACAGTACTGTAACTTGTGAAACTGTAGATTATACTGGGAACAGTACTGTAAATTGTGTAACTGTATGACGTATTGTGAACAGTACTGTAACTTGTGCAGCTGTATGACGTACTGTGAACAGTACTGTAACTTGTGTGGCTGTATGACGTACTTTGAACAGTACAGTAACTTGTGTAGCTGTATGACGTACTGTAAACAGTACTGTAAATTGTGTAGCTGTATGACTTACTGTGAACAGTACAGTAACATGTGTAGCTGTATGACGTACTGTGAACAGTACAGTAACTTGTGTAGCTGTATGACTTTCTGTGAACAGTATTGTAACTTGTGTAGATTTATGATGTTCTGTGAACTGTACTGTAACTTGTGTAGCTGTATGACGTACTGTAAACAGTACTGTAATTTGTGTAGCTGTATGACGTACTGTGAACATTACTGTAACTTGTGTAACTGTAAGACGTACTGTGAACAGTACTGTAACTTGTATAGCTGTATGACGAACTGTGAACTGTATTGTAACTTTTGTAGTTTTATGACGTTCTGTGAACAGTACTGTAACTTGTGTAGCTGTATGACGTACTGTAAACAGTACTGTGACTTGTGTATCTGTATGACTTACTGTGAAAAGTACTGTAACTTGTGTAGCTGTATGACGTACGGTGAACAGTACTTTAACTTGTGTAGCTGTATGACTTTCTGTGAACAGTATTTTAACTTATGTAGCTTTATGACGTTTTGTGAACAGTACTGTAACTTGTGTAGCTGTATGACCTACTGTGAACACTACTGTAACTTGTGTAGCTGTATGGCGTACTGTGAACACTACTGTAACTTGTGTAGCTGTATGACTTTCTGTGAACAGTATTGCAACTTATGTAGCTGTATGACGTACTGTGAACAGTACTGTAACTTGTGTAGCTGTGTGACGTACTGTGAACAGTACTATAACTTGTGTAGCTGTATGGCGTACTGTGAACACTACTGTAACTTGTGTAGCTGTATGACGTTCTGTGAACATTACTGTAACTTGTGTAGCCGTATGACGTACTGTGAACACTACTGTAACTTGTGTAGCTGTATGACGTTCTGTGAACAGTACTGTAACTTTTGTAGTTGTATGACTTTCTGTGAACAGTACTGTAACTTGTGTAGCTGTATGACGTACTGTGAACAGTACTGTAACTTGTGTAGCTGTGTGACGTACTGTGAACAGTACTGTAACTTGTGTAGCTGTATGACGTACTGTGAACAGTACTGTATTTTGTGTAGTTGTATGACGTACTGTGAACAGTACTGTAACTTCTGTAGCTGAGTGACATACTGTAAAAATTATTTTAACATCTTATTTAATCTAATTATTCGCAGAAAATTTTATATTTTATTTTGTATTTGAAATCAGGTTAATCTACGCCGCAGGATGCAAACAATCAGAAGTGTGCTCTATGGAATTGAAAAATTTCAATGTAATTTTCTGTGGAAAATTTCTCTGCAATATATTATTTATATATTTTTTTAAACTTCCTTCATTTTTCTTTCCCTACCCTCAGATTTTATACCAATTTGTGCCCTTCTGAGAATTTTACTTTGCAAGAACTTCACCTTCTAATGTATCAAAAATAAACAACACTCACCGCCACTTACAACACTTACCCTTTCTACCGTTCTACCAACAACCAAATCTCTATTGTATTTGGAGCAAATCTAAGCACTTTCTTTATTTCCCTAATTCACATGATAAAAGACAGTTGACTCAAATAATCTTCAGTGGCTCTGATGCAAATTGTAGCTGACACAATACTGTGTCAGACATCATTACTGGATGATTTCAGTCGACTGACGACAAAACGTTTCATTGTGTAACTCTTTTTGTCTCTCAACCATTTCGACATATCTTCACTCGATTACATTCGTGAGTCAGAACAGATTCAGTAACATATTTCCATATTGGCTACGCCGAACTCGGTAGCTGACCGGTTTAGTATGTAAGTCTGCATCGGTTTCTTTCGTAAGATTGCGGATTTGAATCCAGATATGCGCACAGGATTTTCTTTCTTTGTTTTATTTTGTGTTTTGTATTAGTTGAGGCCTATGCGACTAATTCGTAGGAGTCCTGCTGTGTGTGCGTGAGTAGTATACCCTACCTGTGGGGAGTTTTGGGCTTTCGACTTTTCTCTGGGAATTTTGACACGGTGCCACCAAGTCCCTTACGCCAATTGCCGCCGTATAATTTGGTACATTGACACCGTAAAATTTCGTACATTGCCGCCGTATAGTTTGGTACATTGTCGCTGTAGAGTTAGGTAAATTGCCGCCGTAATATTTCGTAACCCAAGGCCAGTGGCAACTGACCTAACTCAACGCTATGTTCACGTGACTTTGTTTATTATGAAGCGTAAGGCGTGAATGAGCTACATTAGTATGTATGATGCAGATAACTTAGGAATGCGTTTTAAACTCCGTCTCTGTACATTGTACTGTTCGTTAGTATGCGTAACTTTAACCTGAGCAATATGGCTGCCGTAACTTCATAGCTGTATAGATTGGAACTAAACCCCTCCTCTAGCGATATATTAAGCCATCTGTATTCAATAATTAAACCTGAGCAATATGGCTGCCGTAACTTCATAGCAATATATTAAGCCATCTGTATTCAATCCTTAACTTTGTAGCGCTAAGTCTTTCATAATGCAAAATGGCGGCCAGACAATCTCCGCCTCTTTTCATTGTTCTACGCCATTTTGTCCCATCATGTAGTGAAACAAGACCCTCCCATAATCCGACGTACGACATTTTGCAAAATAATGGCGTTCTGCTTGTTAACTTTGAATTTGGTAATTGAAAGTTTTTAAGGGATCTTACTCCAGACAAGGGAAAAAATAAATAATCACACACATACACACACATTATATCTATTATTTTTTTTCGAAATCACACTAATATTCCAAAATATGTATTTGTACATATACATAGATAGCCGAAACGTAAATTGCAAATATGTAATTCGAAACTATTCACTGTAGAATGTTGTTCAACATTAATATCTTGGTTAGGAGAGTAAAACTTTACACAAATATTCGACAATATTTTATGCAAAACATTCACTGTTGAACGTTGTTTATCATAAATACCTCAGGAAAATAAAACTTCATACAAATATTTGACAATGTTTTGTGTTTGTACACATACATTATTACTTGAATTAGTTTTTACAAACATGTATGAAAGTGAGTCATCCTTTCTTAAGTTTTGTTTTACACTTTGGTTAATTGGAAAACTTCTGTAATCGATCTATATATTACACCTTGGTTAATTATAAAAAACCTGTGTAATCGGTCTATACATTGTGATTTTAAACTTGCAGGCCTTTCCTTCATGCGTAATTTGCAGCGACGTTGAGTTTCTCCAAATAGACTGTGAGATTGTTTTGTACAGTATAATATGTAAAAGGACAGGTCTTTTAGGGTACATTGAATATTATTGAGTGCGCAGTCTGAAGCCAACCAGCGTTTTTTTTCAAGTCAAGGTCACAAGTGTAACGTTCGAAAACACAGTCGTGTCTTGACGTCAATACTTCATTAGTTATGTATGTTTTATGCTTATTGATATTTACTATTCCGTAAGTCAGAGAAGACAGATGAATTTTCGCCAATACATTTTCTACAAATATCAGTCCTGATGGTAGGTTTGGAAACTGTCTTGCTTCAAACGATATTGTTACTGTCTCAGTATCAATCGTTAACTGAAAATGTTCTTCACAAACATACGTATGATGGAATTTTGATAACAATTTGACAGGGTAGATTTTCGGGCCAAACATTTTGTAATATATTTTGCATAATTTAGACTTTCCTCACATAGAATGTAGAAATGAATATCTTTTACGGTGTTTAGAATACCAGCTACATAAATTGGATATTGTTAAAAGCAGCCACACATAACTTTATCATTGTTCATATCTGTAATAATTTCATGCACGAACTGCAACCATTTTGTGTTTTGAACATGAAATGTATCATACCAAATACCTTGTCCTATAATATTATTTAGGTCTTCACATAACAACGCTTTCTTTTGGTTTGAAGGAGACATCAGTAAAATTTAAGAAATCCATTGAATAATTAGTTTAGCCCCGTGGATCCGAATCCTCTTGCACCACGCAGTCTCTCAACCAGAACTAATTCCGGATAATATATTTTCTCACAAATTAGTGTTGCAATTTTATCACCACGAGATATATTATAAAGATATTTTGAATGATTAAACAGTAACACACTTAAACTACCACGAAAATCAGCATCGATGGCACCAGCTCCTGTACTTATGTGATGAGACGAAGCAAAGTCTGTTATCGGAGCGATTCTGCCGTAGTACACATCCGGTAGTTTAATTTGTAGGTCGGTCGGTATAACTTCTTTTTCTCCGGCAGGCATTGTTATAGGGTAAGGGCTGCGTAGGGTGAGCCATGCAGATCCAGCCGATTCTCTTTTAGGATTCAGAGCATGTTCTGTCAATTTGACGAATTGAAGGTAATTAGTAGCTGAACTGATTTGTACATTTCTGATTGGTTGTACGTCGTCAGTTGACATGGTCTGTGTAAGCATAAAATTGTTTAAAAAAGTTGTCTAACAAGCATGTAATTTTGAAAAATCTGTTAATGTAAGGGGCTGTAACAGGCTGTTTAAAAAATTTTCCTTACACTTAACGGACGCATTCTGGTGGACTGAATAGTGATCTATCGCAAAAATTGCACCGCCAGTAATTTCTGTCATTCAATAATATTATGATAGCATCGTTCCCGCTGTTACAAAATTTCACGTGAAATGTGGATCACATTACGACAACTCGTTCAGCAGGGTTTACACATCTGTAATGAAATCGTTTGATTCCACATTGTCTGCTTATTACGAAATTACATTTTAAAAGGGGAAATGTGTGTGGAACCAGTCTATAGTTGGGAACCAACCTGGAACGTACGGCATGTTTAAACTGTTCGTACAGGGTCATACCGTTCAACGTGAATAGATTGACGTTGAATGAGAGCCGTTGACGCAGACACACATTGCATCTGCAGGAACGTTCCAAACTACAATTGCCGACAATCGGCGCGAGTA